>ENA-UPXM01000008-UPXM01000008.1-activated-sludge-metagenome-genome-assembly--contig:-NODE-8-length-230612-cov-150.418283_pt1 | contig 230612 bp, 183 predicted proteins | sample MGYA00238178_ERZ772708 | MGnify/ENA primary metagenome ERZ772708 (study PRJEB29002, sample SAMN05720212) | activated sludge metagenome | isolation source: anaerobic digester from wastewater...
CTGATTGAAAAATCTCCCCCTTACTTTATAAATTTTTTATCGGACAACAGTGATTTGAAAATAAGAAAAAAGGGGGGAAGAGAAGGTTGGGGGGTCAACTAAATTACCCACTTATTATTCTGCATAATCCCGGCCAACATCTCCTTGGCCCTGAAAATCTGGATTTTAACATTGCCGATAGTGATTCCCAACTTGTTAGCGATCTCTTCATAGGAGAGCTCCTGAAAAAAGCGTAATTCTACCAACTCTTTATATTTGGGGCGCAGTTGATCGACTGCAAGGCGTAAAGTAACAACTTTTTGTTTTTCTATAATCGCTTCTTCGGGAGTTTGTGGCAATCCCCCATTAATATCTCCTAATTTTACCTCCATGGCAAACAGATCTTCATCCACACATTTGGGCATATTATTTTTTTTGCGCAGATAATCGATGCAATTGTTGGCTGCAATCTTGAATAACCAGGTAGAAAAAGCGTACTCGGGAGAGTATTTTTCCAGGTTACTGAAAGCTTTACCAAAAGCTTCCATAGTGAGATCCTCAGCGTCGTCGGGATTGTTCATCATCTTCAGCAACATAAAGTACACAGGTTCTCGATATAATTTCAACAATTCTGCGTATGCTTGTTGATTCCCGTGGTCAAGAGCGTCTCTTAACAACAAGTAGTCTCTCCGTGCTTTGGAAGTGCTTAAATTAATCTTTTCCATTATGACTTTTTATTAAATGATGAAAGAATATAAATAATAGGGTTGGTGAAGGTTGATATGAGATCAAAGAGGATCAGGAAGGGCACAATTCCCTTTTCATTGAGTTTTCTTGCTCCCAATCCGAATGCGATGTGTTGAAAGATTAACTTGATGAGGAGCATACTGAATAAAATAATGTGTGTTTTTAGATCCCAGGGGATCAATAGTACAAGAAGTAACCAAATAGGATATATGAGAACGGATACAGTGTGGTAAACACCTAATAGCCAACGATGTTTAGTCGCAAAATGGGAGATGCTTTTATTTCTGTTCTTCTTTAATCGAAACCAGGTTCTTACTGTAGACGGATCTTTGGAGATCGTCTGAGATTCATAACTATACTCAATATCACAGTTTTTAGAAGTAGCCACACGATTGATAAAAAGAGTATCCTCACCATAAGGAATATGATAATGGGAGGTAAACCCCTTGTTTTGAATAAAGAGTTCTTTGGTATAAGCCAGGTTTTTTCCTACCCCCATCATTGGGATTTTTATAAGATGGTATGAGAAAAACTGGATGGCATAGTGAACTAATTCATAACGAATCAGCTTATTCATCCAATTTTTTCTTTCTTGAATACGGTTATAGCCGATAATGATTTGTTTTTCACGATTGAAATGGGCAGCCATCAACTGCAACCAATTTTCCGATGCAGGCATACAGTCGGCATCTGTCAATAGCAGATGATTATACATAGCTGTTTTAATGCCGATAGAAAGGGGAAATTTCTTTCCGATCACGTTGGTAACAGAGGAGTCTAATTGTACCATTTTGATGTGGGGAAAGCGAGCTATACAATCTTCAATCACTTCCTTGGTTCCATCATTGGAGTGGTCATTGACAACAATCACTTCAAACAGTGGATAGTTTTGAGTTGCTATGACAGGAAGAGTGTGAATTAAGTTGTGGGCTTCATTCTTTGCAGAAATAACAACTGAAATTCCCAAATTTTGAGTTGGGAGTGAACGTTTGGGTTTATGGAAAGCAAACTTAAAAAAAAGCACAAGATAATAGAGTAACTGTGTGAAAATCAGCACTCCCAATACAACAACTACAGTCTCAACGAGATGAGTTTTTAAAAAAATCAGCATTTAGTTAATGGTTTGGACTGCAAATATATAAAAATATACTGTAATTTGATGTATTTTTGCAAAAAAAATATCAACAAAATGAAGTTTGCTATAAATTATTGGGATCTTCACTCTAATGCACGTGCCGGATTGATACATACCGACCGTGGAGAAATTGAGACTCCTATTTTTATGCCCGTAGGGACGGTGGGTGCTGTTAAAGGGATGCATGTTAAACAGCTCAAAGAGGATGTTAAAGCACAAATTATATTGGGGAATACCTATCATCTATATTTACGTCCCGGATTGGAAGTGCTTGAAAGGGCAGGGGGAATACATCAATTTAACGGCTGGGATAAGCCTATGTTGACTGATAGTGGAGGATTTCAGGTTTTTTCGTTGAGTCACAAACGCAAAATTAAACCGGATGAAGGAGTCTGGTTTCAATCTCATATTGACGGATCAAGACACTTATTCAGTCCGGAAAAGGTAATCGACATTCAGCGAATCATTGGAGCCGATATTATGATGGCTTTTGATGAATGTCCTCCCTATCCTTGTGAGTATGAATATGCAAAAAAGTCGATGCAAATTACCCATCAGTGGTTAGATCGTTGCATTGTGAGGATGGATGAAACGGAACCCCAATATGGCAAAAATCAAACTCTTTTTCCAATAGTTCAGGGGAGTGTTTTTCCCGAATTAAGAAGACGTTCAGCTGAATATATTGCATCGAAAGAGATGGAAGGGAATGCTATAGGAGGTGTTTCAGTAGGAGAACCTACTGAGTTAATGTACGAAATTACGGAATTGTGTTGTTCTATTTTGCCTCAAGATAAACCCCGATATTTGATGGGAGTAGGCACACCCGCCAATATTCTGGAAGCAATAGGTATGGGGGTCGATATGTTCGATTGTGTGATGCCTACCAGAAATGGGAGAAATGGGATGATCTTTACCTGGGAGGGAATGATGAATATGAGAAATGAGAAATGGAAGTACGATTTTTCTCCTATTGATCCACAAAGTGACCTGTTTGCAGATCAGGATTATAGTCGTGCCTACTTACGCCATTTGTATGTAGCCAATGAAATGTTGGGTGCTATGATAGGCACCATACATAATATCTATTTTTATATGGATTTGGTAGCCAAAGCCAGGGAAAATATACGAAAGGGAACCTTCGCTTCATGGAAAAATGAGGTGATAGCCAAAATTTCCAGAAAATTATAAAATGCTGATTCTCAATAGATTTATGGAATGTTTTAAGTTATCTTAACATTAATTAATAAAATCATACAGTTAAAATCAGTACTTTTGCAGGTTGATTAAATATAAATGATAAAAGAATATTAACCTAGATTATAATTTTTATGGCTACAACTGCAGATTTTAGAAATGGACTATGTATAGAACTCAATGGGGATCTTTTTGTAATTACTGAATTTTTACATGTAAAACCCGGGAAAGGTCCAGCATTTGTTAGAACAAAATTAAAAAATTTAAAAACAGGAAGAACTATTGATAATACATTTACTGCCGGAGTAAAAATTGATATTGCTCGCGTAGAAAGAAGACCTTATCAGTTTTTATATAAAGAAGGTGAATCCTCCTATAATTTTATGCACATGGAAACTTATGAGCAAATTATGATCACGGAAGATTTAATCTCTAATCCCGGTTTGTTGAAGGAGGGGCAAAGCGTAGAAGTAATGTATCATGCTGACACTGATACACCATTATCTTGTGAACTTCCGGCTTATGTTGATCTGGAAGTAACCTATACAGAACCCGGTGTTAAAGGCGATACTGCAACCAATGCACAAAAAAGAGCGGTTGTTGAGACAGGTGCAGAAGTATTTGTTCCTCTTTTTATTGAAACAGGTGAAAGAATTAAAGTTGATACAAGAACAAATAAGTACTCGGAAAGAGTGAAATAATAGTATCCACCTTTGACATAATTGCTTATTTATTATCCAATTAAATTGTTATGAGATTTCAAAATCCAATATCCGTACCTTCGCTTTTAGAACTGATAACTCAGAAAATTGAAGTTAAGGGAGAGGTTGATTTTCCGATTACCGGTATCAATGAACTACATTCCGTAGAAAAGGGAGATCTTTCATTTGTTGATCATGAAAAATATTATGATCGTGTTTTGGGTAGTGAGGCTACTTTTATATTGATCAATAAAGAGTACCCTGTTCCGGAAGGTAAAGTTTTATTGATTTGTGAAGATCCACTCATGGCTTACCTTGAGGTGGTGAATCATTATATCAAGTTTACTCCTCAAAATCAACAGATTCATCCCAATGCCAAGATTGGTAAAGGTACTATCATTCAACCTAATGTGTTTATTGGAGAGGATGTTACAGTTGGAGAAAATTGTATCATTCACTCTAATGTTGCCATTTATGCCAATACAACGATTGGAGATCGTGTAGTAATTCATTCCAACTCTACGATTGGAGCAGATGCTTGCTATTTTCAAAAACGTCCCGGCGGATGGGTGAAATTTGATTCTTGTGGAACAACTGTCATTGAGGATGATGTTGAAATAGGTGCTAATTGTTGTATCGATAAAGGAGTATCCGGGGTTACCCAAATTGGAGAAGGAACTAAATTTGACAATTTAGTCCAGATAGGGCACGATACTCATATTGGAAAACGTTGTTTTATCGGTGCTCAAGTTGGAATTGCAGGCTGTACTTTCATTGATGATGATTGCGTTATTTGGGCTAAAGCAGGTATTAATAAAGATCTTTACATAGCTAAAAATACAACTGTGTTGGCATTCTCCGGAATCGACAGAACGATCAATGACGAGGGTATGACCTTCTTTGGTGTTCCGGCTGATGAGGCAAGGAGAAAATGGAGAGAGATTGCCTATTTAAAAAGATTACCCGAACTATTTGAAGGAAACACTAAAAACGGGAAAGAGTAATTTTTATCTATTCTGAATCAGAGTTTTGATTTTCCACCGTATGTTTGATTTGAATCCGGATGCAGTCTTGTTTTAGTCCGGACAAATGCTTGTAGTTGTTGATATACCCCATGATATTAGATGCTCCAATGGCGTTTGAGGAGTGTGTATAGACGGGAAATACCGGTTCTCCCTCTTTCCATTGTTCAATTAGCCAGCGGGCACAATCCAATCCCGTTTTTTCTCTTATTTTTGAATAATTGATTTTGTAGTGCCTGGCAGCTCCATAAACCCATTCAACCATTGCAGATCTGTCTAAATCGTGATCCAAACTCACTTTTGCAATGTTTTCAAATCCAATTTCAGATACTTTAGCCACAAACTCGTTGTAATTTCTTACAACTATCCATTCGTTTTGCGAAACCGGAGTCCTTACGTCGTCTAAGTAGATGCTCTTCTTTTCCATTGTAAATCCTAAAGTTGATAACCATATTTTTTAGTTTACAAAGATATACAAAGTTTTTAATATGCGAGTGGGGCTGTTTATTTTCCGATGTACGATGAATTTCCTGCCCCCCTTTTATTTAAAATACCAAATAAGAAATACGAAATAAGAAATAAAGTCGAAAGTCGAAAGTCGAAAGGCGGAAGGCGGAATGAAACAATTACGACAGGAAAAGCAAAAAAATCTAAATCCGAAATCCACAATCCGAAATTTCATTGTATCTTTGCAAGTTGTGTTTCGAGTTTATATAATTTTAAAATTAATATTATGATTTTTTGGAAAAATATTACCATTACACTTTTATCGGCTCTGTTTTTTGTTCAAGTTTCAGCGCAAGATGGAGTTTTGTCAAAACCGGAGGGAACTGTGATTCCAGATTATGACATTTTAAATACTAAATTGAGCGTAATCGATCAACAGGATAATTCTGTTCTTTTTATGCAGAGAACTGCCACTTCTCCTCATCAAAGAGAAAAATCTCAAATTATAGATTATAATTTGAACTCGAAAATGTTAAAAGTTAATGAGATAGAGTATCCAAAAGAGTATCAATATATAGCTTCCAAAATAAAAAGAGATCAACTGATTCATTTTTTCTTTGTTCATGATACACGGGCAAGGACCATCAAGTTGGTTTCATCGGAAACCTCTATACCGGAAAGATCACAACAAAACACAAAGCTTGAATTTGATGAAATTTTCACTTATGCAGTGAATCCTAAAACGACAACTGAGGCCTATTATGCTGAAAGTAATGACAAGAATTATTTTGCATTGACACTGGTAACCAAAGGTGAAAATCAGGTGATTCAAAATGTTATGGCTGTTGCTTTGAATCAAAATATGGAGATTGAATGGATGGAGTTGTTTAACCCGGATTTTGAAGGTAGAACTTCTGATGTTGAAGATGTGCAAATCTCAGAAAAAGGGAAAATTCTTGTTTTACTCAATGATTATATTTCAGTTAAAAGGAAACAGAGTGATCATCAATTGAAATTGTTATCGCTACATAAAAATAATGATTTCACTCAATTTATCGTACCTACTACGTTTGGTTTAATTCAATCCATGAAACTGTTGGTGTTGAAAAATGAGAACTATTTTGTTGCCGGCTATTATGCTGAAAAGCAGAATAGAACAACAGTGGGTTACTTTACCTATACTTTTGATCCGCGTCGTGAGAATGAAGTAATCACTGCATATCAATATTATTTCAGTGAAAGTTACAAAGAGAGAGAAGCTGTTGGCTATTCTTCTCCAACAAAACCTAATAATGAATACAATTTTAAGTGTGATTATTTATGGGAGTTGGAGGATGATTTTGTGATTATGCTGGGTGAACAATATGCTGAAACATCTACTGTGAATCCCAAAAATAAGGAGGTAACCTATAATTACTTCTTCAAAGATCTTTATTATCATTATTTTGCTTTAGATGGGCATACTGCGGGATATGATTTAGTTCCAAAGCCTCAGCATGGTAGTTCAGTAGCGACGCCCATCACCGATTATTATCAAAAAGGCTTATCTTATTATGCTTTCCGGGGAGGGAGATCTATTTATGTCGTATACAATGAGTCGATAGATCAATATGATAGTGATGATTGGATTTCTTTCAATAGTGATAATATCAAAGAAGCTGCTTTGAGTTTGTGTCGTATCGATAAAATTGGGATTGAGTTTAAAGTGCTTGTTACTCCACCTATGAAGGATACCTTTTTTAATAGAGTATGGTTTGCGGATGGATATAATATTTTGCTAGGGTTTAGTGGCAAGAAGGAATATCAGGTGGAAAAATTACAGATTTCATCTGAGTGGGACTGGGATTAAACTAGGATTCATAGGATTAGAAGATTAATAGGATTAGGATTTTAAGATTACAGGATTACAGGATTGTTAATCTTGGATGATTTCGGTTAGCATGTCGTATACCAATTTTGTTGGAAATCCCATAACATTGTAAAAGGAGCCCTCGATGTAGTCTATTCCAATAAATCCGATCCATTCCTGGATTCCGTATCCGCCTGCTTTATCATAAGGTTTGTATCGTTTGATATAATAATCGATCTCTTCGGAAGTAAACTCTTTAAAACTGACAATTGTGGTTCGGTGGCTGGTAATTTTTCTATTTTTACGGGCTACTGTTACTCCTGTAATTACATTGTGTTTTCTGCCGGATAGTTGAGAAATAATTTCAAAAGCTTCCTTTTCATTAGCCGGTTTTCCCATTATTGTTTGACCCAAAACGACAATGGTATCACAACCGATAAAAATTGAATTCTCAGGATATTGATCCATAGGAATTGCAGATAGTTTGAGATTCGAGAGGTATTCTGCAATTTCAACGGGGGATAAAGATGGAGGATAGCTTTCTTCAACATTAGTTTTGAGCACTTCAAAAGTTAGGTCCATACCCTTGAGCAACTCTTTTCGTCTTGGAGATTGTGAGCAGAGATAAAGGTTATAGTTTTCTATTTGTTTGATTAACATTGTGTTGAACTTTAAACATTAAATTTGTTTACTTCCGGTTTATAGCTTCCAAGGTAGAGTAGGAGTAGGGTCAAAGCACCATTCATGAGAATCAATTCAAATCCAAATTGATATCCAATCCAAATAGGAGCCAGTTTAGCTAAAAAGTAAATAATAGTAGGAGAGATGATGGAGACAATCGGAATATAGTACTGCTTTTTCATTTTTCGTTTTGAGTACATTCCGAAAACGAATAGTCCGAGGATAGGTCCGTAGGTATATCCGGCGATTTTAAAGAGAATCCGAATTAAGGAGTCATTATGAAACTGAGAAAAGACAATAATGATGGCCAAAAAAACGAGTGACATTCCAAAGTGTGTCCAGCGTCTGATTCTGGTTTCATGCGCTTCATCTTTTGCCCAGCATTTCATATCCAGAATATCAAAACAGAAGCTGGTTGTAATGGCAGCAAAAGTACCGTCTGCACTGGAATAACCGGCTGCAATCAATCCAATAACGAAGAGCGCAGCGGCTCCTAATCCCAAATGATGAAAAGCAATCGTTGGGAATATTTTATCAGTTTGTCCTGTAGCTATCAACTGGCTCAAATCGATTCCTTTATGTTGAGCGTATATGAGTAATAATCCGCCTAAATAGAGGAAAAATGCGTTTACAATCACCAATATACCGGAGAAAGTAAGCATATTTTTTTGTGCATCTTTCAAGTTTTTACAGGTTAAATTTTTTTGCATCATATCCTGATCTAAACCGGTCATAGTAATGGTGATAAACATTCCACCCAGGATCTGTTTTAGGTAGTGAGTATGTGATTTCCAGTCTATATCAAAGATTTTAGTATGTCCTTCACTTTTCATTAATGCAAACGCATCTGAGAATCCCCATGAAGTCCCTTTGTGAATAACCAAAATAGTAAGTACCATCGCTCCCAAAAGGAAGGTGGTTTGCAGTAAATCTGTCCAAACTACGGTTTTAATACCTGCTTTAAAGGTGTAAAGGAAAATGATAAAGATCATGAAAATTGCAGTAGCCCATATCGGAATTCCCCAGGCATCAAAGATGAAAAATTGAAGCACGTAAATCACAAGATACATGCGTAAGGCAGAGCCCACCATTCGTGAAATGATGAATAGCATGCTGCCACTTTTTTGAGCAACAGAATCAAATCGGGTTCCTAAAAACTGATAAATAGAGACTAAATTGAGTTTGTAGTACAATGGTAGCAATATAAAGGCGATGGCGAGATAACCCAAAATATAGCCTAATACTACAGCAAAATAGGTAAATTGGGTATTGGCAACATCTCCGGGAACCGACATGAATGTTACACCTGATAATGATGCACCGATCATGCCATAGGCTACAACAAACCAGGGAGATTTACGGTTACCTGTGAAATAGGTTTCATTAGTGGCTTTACGAGAGGTCAGCCATGTCACTAAAAAGAGCATGCCTGTGTAAATGACAAAAAATGCAAATATAAAATTCTCCATTACCAATCTTTTTCTTGATTACTACTTTTTCCTTTTTCGTGTTGTTTTTGGATCTTTTTTTGAGTATTACGCTCATTTTGTTGCAATGCATCAAGCTGACGTTTATCATCTCTATTTCTTTCGGCTTCTTTTCTCTTCTCCTCCTCTTTTTTCTCTTTATCCTTTTGTTGTTGCTGTTGTTGTTGCTTTTGTTGTTGCTGTTGTTGTTGCTGCTGCTGTTGCTGTTGCTGTTGCTGTTGCTGTTGCTGTTGCTGTTGCTGTTGTTGAACTAGTTTGCGTCTGGCGTATTCGAGATTGTATTTGGTATCCTGATCAGAAGGATTGATCTTTAAAGATTTCTTGTATGCATCTATACTTTCCTGGTATTTTTCCTGTTTCATGAGTGCATTACCCATATTATGGTAGGAACGTGCTCTGGTTTTTTTGTCATTTTTTGTATTTTCTGCTAACTGTTGAAATAGCTTTTCCGCTTCTTCATACTTTTCTTGTCTGTAAAAACTATTGCCTAAGTTGTACAGACCTTTGGTGTGTTGAGGGGTAGTCAGTGTTGATTTACGGTAGTTTGTTTCCGCTTTTTGATAGAGTTGTGCAGCTTTTTTGAGTTTCTCTTTTCCGAGACGTTCATTCACTTCTCCCCCCTTGTATAATAGATCCATACCCTCTTTACGAATCTTTTCCGCCTGTTCATAATCTCTATTACCTTGTCTTAAGGCTGAAATTTCATCGATAGTTTGTGCTTGAATTGCTCCCAATGGAAGGAAGAGAAGCAAAAGTATAGCTGTTTTTTTCTTAAAGAGAAAGAAAGCTTGTTGTCTTTTTAGGAAAGAGGTCCAGGTTGATTTTACATCAAACAGTATAAGATAAATAACCAAAAATAGAATTCCCAATAATAGGGGGACTTGATATCTACTTTCATATTTACTAAATGTAACTTCATTTAAATCAGATTTATACATTTTGTCAATTTCATCAGCAATAGTTTCAAATCCAATGGAGGCGTTGGAGGCGTGTACATATGATCCTGCCCCTGCATAAGCTATATCTTGCAATATCTTTTCATTCAGTCTGCTGATGACAGTATTCCCCTCACTATCCTTTTTATAAGTAATATTTCCATATCGATCAGTAGTGGGTATCGGTTCTCCTTTGGTTGAACCAATCCCAATGGTATGAACAATAATCCCCATTTTGTTAATTTTTTGAGTGATATCCACTGCTTCTTCAAAATGATCTTCTCCGTCGGAGACCAGTATAATTACTTTTGAGTTCAGTTGATTTAATTTCGAGATCTCTCCACTATTTTTCTCATTTTGAGGGATCAGTGCTGCAGTGGCTAAATCTAATGCGGCAGAGATGTCAGTTCCCTGGGTATTAATCATACTTGGATTAACGTAGTTGATAAACATTTTAGCAGCCGCATAATCACTGGTAATCGGAAGTTGTATAAACGCTTTTCCGGCAAAAATCACCAATCCGATACGATCTCCTTTCAATTGATCAACGAAACGGGTTAATGACATTTTCGCTGCTCCTAATCTGTCTGGTTGGTAATCTTGTGCCAACATACTATTGGATACATCAAGACAGACCATAATATCAACCCCTTTTCTCTTTCCTTTTTCAAGTTTACTTCCTACTTGAGGATTTGCCAATGCAATGATGAAAAGTGAGAGGATAATCATTAAAAAACTCCATTTGATATGTTGTATTGTGGTTGATCGATCCGGCATCAACAATTGAATTAATGATTTATCTCCGTATTGATTGAGTATTCTCTGTCGATGTTTAAAAAATATGATATAAGCCAGAACCAAAATTGGAACTAACAAAAGCGCGTATAAATAAGATTCATGTTCAAAGCGAAACATAGTGTCAAACTTTTAAAATTATGGGTTTTTCTTAAAAATAAAGTGATTAGAGATGATATAGATTAAAAAAAGAATAAAGCCTATCCAAAGGAGGGGGGAGAATAGATCCGATTTATTTTCATAAACTTTCTCACTCAGCAATGTTTTTTCCATTTTATCTATTTCGGTGTAAACTGCTTTCAGTTTCTCATTATTGGTAACCCTGAAATATTTTCCTCCTGTGCTTAAGGCAATCTCTTTCAAAAGTTGTTCATCAATTTCCGTGTCAATGTATACCGGTCCCAGTGGTCCGGGATAGGGTGCTTTACCCATTGATCCGGCACCTATGGTATAGACTTTGATTTTTTGATTTTTGGCGATTTCAGCGGCGGAAATAGGATCTATATATCCTCTGTTATTCACTCCATCGGAGAGCAGAATAATAATTTTACTCTTTGCATCACTATCTCTTAAGCGGTTGATGGCTGTCCCTAATCCGTCTCCAATGGCAGTACCATCTTCAATGATGTCAAATCTGACTTGATCAAGGAGTCCTAACAGTGTTTGATGATCGCTTGTAATAGGAGATTGTGTAAAGGCCTCACCAGCATACAACACGAGCCCAATTCTATCAGTGGGTCTTCCTTCGATAAATTCGGTTGCCACTTTTTTACAGGCTTCCAGTCTGTTTGGTTTAAAGTCCATAGCCTTCATTGACCCTGAGATATCCAAGGCAATGACAATGTCGACCCCTTCCACTTCAATATCTTTAAGTCTGAATGAGGATTGAGGTCGTGCCAGGGCAATGATAACAAATAGGAACGAAGCTCCGAGGAAAACCCAGGGAGTCCAGCGATAGCGTACACGCCAACCGGAGGATACTTTGTGCAATGGTTCAAAGGAAGGGATTATGAATGATGCTTGCATTTTATTCCTTTTCCAAATCTGCCACGCTACGATTGGAATAATCAGTAGCAGTAAATAGAAATAATGAGGATCAGCAAATTCAATATCCTTGAGTATAGATAGGAGTTTATTCATCGGGACCTCCTTCTTGATGTGGGTTATTCTCGTTTTGCTCTACACTACTTTCTGTTTTTGCTGTATTTTCCACAAACTGTTTGCCGAATTGAAAGGCAAGATGGTGCTCAGATGGTAGTGGATTCCATTTAGCAAACTTGACTAAGTCAGCCATTACAAACATCTTGTTAACACGTTTAATTTCCTCTTCTATAACCGATTTTTCCTGTAATGCTGCAAGAATTTCGTTACTTACCATCTCCATAGCAGAAATTTGCCATCTATTTTCAATGTACACTCTTATGATCTCACTCAATTCGGAATAATATTGTTTAACCTTTCCGGCTTCCCAAAGTTTTTTCTGATTCAATAGTTCCAATTCACGTAAAGCGATGATATGTGCTTCTTCCACAGGAATTACATGTTTGACTTCACGGGGTTTTCTTCTCTTTTTATTTTTAAAATAACGAACCAATAGATATGTAATGATTCCGATGAGGATCAAACTCAACAGAATGAGCAATCCATATTTTTTTAGGTAGAGCCACAATTCATGGAGTCCAAATGGAGCTTTTAATATCGGTTTGATATCTTTGTAAGCAGCAGTGGTATCAACAGCAATAGTACTTACATGAAAATGTAATGGATTAGATTGAGCAATCAGTAAGGAGTCTATGTTAAAAAATGGAATAGGGGGGAAGGTATAGCTTCCGGAATCAAAAACAATAATGGTGAGTTTTTGACTTAATGTGATTTGATTATTTTCTAAAACAGTATCTATTGGGGAATTGGTTATCCAATCAAATGGGGTTTCTAGTAGTTCTAGAAATTTTTCATCCATAATAGGAAAAAGGATCTGCTGATCTTGAGTCGTATTCACTTTAACAGTGATATTCAAGTAGTCTCCGATGGTAATTTGATTGGTATCCAAGTGTGCAGTTGCGGTGATGTTTTGTGCATGGCCACAAAAAGAAAAGGTAAAAAAGAGTAAAAAAACAATAATAGATCTTTTTTTCATAGTTTCTCGGTAAGGATAGATTATACTTCTATTTTTCTATACAGTTCAATAAACGATCTTTTTCGGATTTTATTTTGAATTCTCCCATTTTAAGAACGCTTTTTTAGAAATAAAAATCCTATTTTTGCGACTGATTTTATTCATTGTTCGTATGCTTGAACTTACCTTTCGCCATATTCCTCTCATTTATATATTTTTAGGTTTGGCACTGGTGTTACCTAAAATTCCTGTTATAGGACCTTTTTTTAATATTATTAACACTTTGATTCATGAGTTAGGACATCTGTTGATAGCACTTTTGCTGGGTGGAAAGCCAAAAAAAATAGAACTTTTTAAAGACAAATCAGGAACGATGGTGGCTGCTATGCCCTCCAAATTTTCCTCATTCATGGTCTCCATTTCAGGTTATCTATTTTCATCACTTTTTGCCTATTTTTCATTTTACATGATTTCGGTCGGCTACGAAAGAGGTTTTCTCATAACCCTTACAATAATTTCTTTGTTTGCAATGATACTATGGATAAGAAACCGTTATGGTATTATATGGGTGTTGGGATTTGTTTTATTAAATGGTTTTCTAATCTATTGGAATCAAATATATTGGATTAGGGTGGCTGCTTTACTGTATGCAACATTTATTGGGGTTGAAGCTTTTGTTTCTGCATGGATTGTTTTTTATCTCTCTATTTTTCAATCAAAAAATGCCGGTGATGCAACGCTGTTAGCGAAAACAACTCACCTTCCTGCCTTTCTTTGGGGGTTATTGTTTGCTCTTTTTTCTACACTGATTACCTATTTAATTTTGGTTCATTTTTTTAATATTCCACCTTTTATTCCTTTTTTACATATTTAGTCGTTCTTATAAAAAAAAATTGTACATTTGCAAGTTGAATTAAAACAAAGTATACTATGAATTTTATTGTAAGTCGTGATTCTCTTTTTAAAAACCTTAATGCCCTAAACGGTGTAATCAGTAGCGGTAATACTGTTCCTATGTTGGATAATTTTCTTTTCCAGATAGAAGGGGACAGGTTGACACTGACAGCCTCTGATATTGATACTACAATGACTGCTGTGATCCAACTTTCTCATGTTGAAGGTGAAGGATCAGTTGCTATTCCTGCTCGTCTGTTGATGGAAACGCTCAAATTGATTCCTGATGTTCCGGTGGTTTTTGAGGTTAATGAGGAGTTAACTCATGTTAAATTTACCGCAGGTCAAGGAGAGTATGACTCTCCCTGTTTTGATGGGGTTGATTTTCCACTTTTAAAACCAATGGAAGATCCGCAAACTTTTCATATTGATGCTCAAGTTTTACAACGTGCGATTTCTAAAACTCTATTTGCAGCCGGTAATGATGAACTTCGTCCCAATATGATGGGAATTTTCTGTGAATTATCAGAAGAACATATTACCTTTGTTGCTACTGATGCGCATAAATTATCTCGTTATAGGAATACTGGTGTAAAAGTTGATCAATTTGCATCTTTTATACTTCCTAAAAAGCCAATGAATCATTTAAGAACTGTGTTAACTTCAGTTGTGGGCGATGTTCAAGTAGATTATACCACATCTCCTACATCCAACTTTGTGAGTTTTGCTTTTGAAAATATGATTCTGTACTCTTCTCTCAGAGAGGGTCGATTCCCTGCTTATGAATCCGTAATTCCTAAAGACAACCCTATTATTTACAGAGTAAATAGAGTAGATTTTCTAAATTCTATCAGAAGAGTGGGAATATATTCAAATCAGTCCACTTATCAAGTGAGAATTGGACTTTCTGATGAGTTGACTACTTTGAGTGCTGAAAATTTTGACTTCTCTAATAAGGCTGAAGAAACAATTCATGGTGAGTTGACCGGAGAACCGATGGATATTGGTTTTAATTCCAAGTTTTTAAGAGAGATTCTTGAAAATATGGATTCTACTGAGGTTGAACTACACATGTCAGAACCTAGTAGAGCTGCATTGGTTCTGCCATCAGAAAATGAGGAGGATGAGGATTTACTGATGCTGATCATGCCTGTCATGATTGCACAATAATAAAAAAAACGACGGTCGTTCTGTCGCTGCCCGAGAGGGGAGAGGAAAGTCCGGACAATATAGAGCACCATACTTCTTAACAGGAAGGGACTATTTTTAGTCACAGCTAGTGCCGCAGAAAATAACCGCTCCATGTATGGAGTAAGGGTGAAAATGTGAGGTAAGAGCTCACAACGTAAGTAGTGATACTATACGTGGGTAAACCTTATGGATTGAAAGACCAAATATACCGGGGTTTGAGGGCTGCTCGTCCGACCCGGAGGGTAGGTCGATAGAGCTTTAGGGTGACTTGAAGCCTAGATAAATGACAGAAGATCACAGAATCCGGCTTATAGATCGTCGTTTTTTATTTTATAAATGGAGAGTATGAAACGCCAACCTTTAGTTGAACTGGATCCCTATCTTAAGCCTTTTGAAAGAAAGATAGTGTATAGGTCGAGACGTAGACTGATTACGGAACTGGAAATAACTCAAGGGAAATTCTTGTTAAAAGACAAGGTTAACAATCATCTTTATTACGGTTTACATAAAACTGAACGGGATTGGGTTTTTAGAGAAAAAGCACCCAATGCCAATGCAGTGTACTTAATTGGTGATTTTTCATATTGGCAAGTATTACCACAGTACCAACTCAAACCTATTGGAAATGGAGATTGGGAAATTAGGTTGCCCCTTTCTTTTTTATCTCATGGTGATCTCTATCGTGTTTGGATGGTTTGGAGCGATGGTGCTGATGATCGTTTGCCTGCTTATTTGACTAAAGCGTATCAGGATCAGGAAACAAAGCAGTTTTCAGCTCAAGTATGGGATCCACCTCAATCCTATGAGTGGAGAGCAACTTCTCCTAAAAAGCCCGATTTTCCTCTGATTTATGAAGCTCATATTGGAATGTCTTCCCAAGAACCGGAAGTTTCAACTTATATTCGGTTTACTCAAGAGGTTCTTCCCAGAATAGCTCAATTGGGCTATAATACGATCCAGTTGATGGCAATACAGGAACATCCCTATTATGGCTCATTTGGTTATCAAGTTTCCAACTATTTTGCGCCTTCATCGCGTTTTGGAACCCCGGAGGAGTTAAAAGCGTTGATCGATGCTGCCCATGAACTGAATATCTCCGTGATATTGGATCTGGTTCATTCACATGCTGTGTCTAATGTTAAAGAGGGGATAGGACGACTGGATGGATCAGAAACACTCTATTTTCATGGAGGAGAAAAGGGACAACATCCTGTTTGGGATTCCCGATGTTTTAATTATGGGAAAATGGAGACTCTCTTTTTCCTTCTCTCTAATCTGAAATATTGGCTGGAAGAGTTCCGTTTTGATGGTTTTCGTTTTGATGGAATAACCAGTATGTGCTATTGGAATCATGGTATTGGTGTTGATTTTTTAAACTATTCTCAATATTTTGATGATAATGTGGATTGGGATGCCTTAACCTATTTGCAATTGGCAAATATGCTGATCAAACAAGTGAATCCAAATGCTTTTACCATAGCAGAAGATGTAAGTGGGATTCCGGGATTGGCTTTTCCAGTTGAAAAAGGTGGAATCGGATTTGATTACAGAATGTCAATGGGTATTGCTGATTTTTGGGGTAAGATTATCAAAGAGATACCCGATGAGGAGTGGCATGTAGGAGATATCTTTTTTAAAATGACCGACAAGAGAGTAGAAGAGCAGACCATCAGTTATGCAGAAAGTCATGATCAGGCAATGGTAGGAGATAAGTCGCTCATTTTTAGATTGATAGATGAGGAAATGTATACCGGAATGGAAATATCGAACCATTCTCTGATTGTGGATCGGGGAGTCGCACTGCATAAGATGATTCGTTTAGTTACACTAACCTTGTCGCAAGGGGGTTATCTTAATTTTATGGGTAATGAGTTTGGACACCCTGAGTGGATCGATTTTCCCAGAGAAGGAAACAATTGGTCCTGTTACTATGCACGTCGCCAGTGGAATTTAGTAGATGATGAAAACCTGAAATATACTCAACTTAATAAGTTTGATCAATCGATGATTGAACTGGTAAACAAATATCCCATCTTTCTTTCCAATCCCCGTCCTATAATTAGAAATACTGAGGAACAGGTTTTAGTGTATATAAGAGGAGAACTAATTTTTGTTTTCAATTTTCATCCAACTCAATCCTATACGGATTACGAAGTTTATGCTCCAAAAGGGGAGTATAAAGTAATCTTAAATAGTGATGATGAACTATTCGGTGGGTTCAATCAGTTAGATCCTACAGTTATTTACAAAACTTTTCCTATCGCCGGTGTTTCACATCTCAGACTTTATATACCGGCTCGTTCCTGTTTTGTTTTAGCTCCTCAGGGGGTTTTAAAAATGATAGATTGAGATCTATTTTAAAACTGTTTTTTATTAAATAAAATTTATATCTTTGCAAATTGTAACTTAATCTTTCTTATGAAACGATTCCTATTCTTATTGGTTTTTAGCACCTCCTTTTTACTGCTTTTCGGACAACGTTTTAGCACTTTTTCAACCAATCCTTCATTGACTGTTGAGGAGATGAAGCAGTTTTTTGAGACATTACCTCAAGACAAGCAAAAAGAGGCTAATCAATTGCATGAGAAATTTGTTCAATTTTGGGAAAATCCTTTTCAAAGCGATGAAAGTCAACTTGTCTTTATTGATGTAGCTAATACTATGTTGCAGAAAAGGATGCGTCCTTTTCCCCATTTTGAATCGGTGATTAATGCTTATTTGGTTTTTATGGAATCTGAATTTGGAGCGGATTATGAAAATTGGGGAAAGATGCTAAAATATCACGTACTTAATGAAGGAGTATTATTTACTCACATCATTGAAAATTATACCCTTTTTTTTACGGATAATATTATTGCAGCTGAACAAAATGCTACCTGGATAGTATACGGCTTGGCTGAATCAATAGGTGTCGATCAAGAACCCTATATTGCATTTGATGATGTGAACTTAGTGGGACGCTCCAAGCAGGATAGCGTTGTGGTGTTTGAAACAACCGGTAGATACTATCCTTCCACTTCTAAATGGGTTGGTACAACCGGAGAACTGAATTGGGATAGAGCGGGATTGTACAATGTGGTTGCTAAATTTGAATCTTATACGATTGATACCCGTTTCCCTAAAATTTACGTTGAAAATGCTTCTTTAAATTATCCCGATCTTTTTTCTTATCCAATCAAAGGTGTGTTAGAGGATAAAGCGGGAGTGGCAGTAACAGAAGAAAAAGCACTTTATCCCACTTTTAAGAGTTACGATAATTATCTGGCGATTCAGGAGATCTACAAAAATGTGGATTATATTGGGGGATTTCAATTGCGGGGTGCCTCCATTCAAGGTTCTTCAGATGGAGAGCGTTTGGCCAAGTTGTTGGTGAAAAATGAAGAAAAAGTACCTATTATTTCTGTTGAATCAGCGAGTTATCTTTTCAGACCGGGAGCTGTTCTGGCTAATGATGCTCATGTTAGCATATATATGGAGCAGGATTCTATATTCCACCCTTCGGCTAACTTTAAGTACACAGAAGATACCAAAGAGTTGATAGTATCCAGACCAAAATATGGTGTTGGACGATCTCCTTTTTTTGATACCTATCATAAAATGGAAATTACGGCAGAATCTATTCAATGGAAAACCGACCAGAAGAGAATAGAAATTAAACCGTTGGTGGGTAATACGAGCGACAGTAAGGCTCTGTTTGAGTCACAGAACTATTATGAATATGGAAGGATGAAAAAACTACAGGGTTATAATGAAGTTCATCCTATGCGCACTCTCTATGATATGTACTACTCTAATCAATTTAAACCCGTTACACTGAATCAGATTGTGTACTATTTTAGAGCATCTGAAACGGATATAAAAGCGATGATTATTGAACTGGCAGCTAATGGTTTTGTTGAATATGATATCAATAAAAATTTGGTACATTATCGTAAAAAGTTAACGCAGTATTTGAATAATGAAGTGGGAATGAAAGATTATGATAATATACTTTTGGAATCCAAAACACACTATGCCACTATAGATTTAACCACTTTTGACTTAAAGGTAACCGGATGTGAGTTTTTTATTTTGAGTGACGCGCAGATCGTCAATGTTTATCCAACTGATGAAAAAGTAGTGGTGAAGAAAAATCGGGATATGATTTTTTCAGGGGTATTAAGAGCAGGGTTATTTGATTTTGTTGCTTCTAACTGTAAATTTGATTATGATCGATTTTTGGTGGATATTGATGTGATAGACTCACTGATTATGTACACAGAAGATAGAACAGGACGAATGAATATGTATGGTGAGTACCAACTGAGAAGAGTTAACTCTCCGATAGAAGAGTTAGCAGGCACTCTCTATATTGATCTTCCCGGTAATAAGTCAGGGAAAACCGATCATCCGGATTACCCGATGTTTGAAAGTCGAAAAGCTGGAAAAGTATTTTATGATCAGCCCTTTGTGTTGAATGGAGTTTACGATAGGGAGCGATTTTGGTATCACGTGGATCTATTTACTATAAAAAATTTAGATAATTTCGTTATCGATTCTTTGACCTTCAATGGTCGCTTAATTTCAGGTGGAATTTTCCCCGATATTTCGGAACCTTTGATGATCCGACCCGATTTCTCACTGGGATTTGTGCATCAAACTACCGATTTGCCTATGTATGAGAATAGGGGGCTATATACTAGTATAATTGATTTGAGTAATCGTGGTTTGAGAGGAAGAGGGAAAATTGATTTTCAAACCTCAACTTCTTTTTCGGACGACTTTATTTTTTATCTGGATTCCACGTCAGGATATATTCACAAACATCATGTAGAGCCTGAATTGGCCGAAACGGAGTTCCCCATAGCTTCGGTCAAAAATACAAATATGCTCTGGGCACCTTATCAAGACCAGATGTACCATTATACTACTGATACTCCTGTTGATATTTTTGGTGAGGGAACATTGACAGGTCATACCATTGTTACATCTCATGGAATGTACGGAGGAGGGATTTTTAAGTTTAAACAAGCAGACTTAACCTCAACTCATTTTAACTTTAAACATCACGAATTGCTGGCTGATACGGCTAATCTTCGTATTTATGATAGGAATAATCCCGATCAGGTTGCTTTTTCTACAAATAACTACCATTCTCATGTTGATTTCCAAACCAGAATTGGAAATTTTGTGGCAAATGGAGAGGCATCAGAAGTGCTTTTTGTTAGGAATGAATTTAAAGCCAAAGCTAAAGCCTTCGAATGGAATACAATTGATCAACAGATATTGAAATTCAAATGGGATGATGACCCATACAAAGATATTGATATCAATGGGACCCCATCTCGTGAATTGGTAGATATGGTGAGCCAAGGGAATGAGTTGATATGTACCGATTCGGGGATGAGAGGACTTCAGTTTTGTGCGACTGCAGCAGAATTCGACTTTGGTGAAAATGTGATTAATGCACATGGAGTGCGATTTATTCATGTTGGTGACGCAGCAGTCTTTCCTAAAGATGGTGAAGTTACAATTTTGGAAGAAGCAAAAATACCTACTCTCTACGATTCAAGAATTTTAGCCGGAAGAAAAAATAAATTCCATGAAATCTATAACTGTGTTGTCAATATTTATACTGCAATCGATTTCAAAGGTTCCGGATTTATTGACTATATAGACGAAAATCAAATGATTCAATCGATTCGATTGGATACAATTTGGTTTTATAAAACTACACAGGGAATTGGATCTATTCCGTTAGACAAAGATTTTAAATTGAGTCCCCATTTTGCTTTTGATGGAAGAATGCAACTCAATAGCGTTGATACATTTCTCACCTTTGTTGGAGGTGTTGAGTTTATTCACGATTGTGATTCTGTAAAATATGCCCGTTTTAGGATTATGCAACAGGTTAATCCTAATTCGATCTTCCTGGAAATTGATCAAAAAAGTAAGGATGTAAATGACCGTAAAGCGGTTGTGGCTATTGCCTCGTCCAACAGAACAGGAAGAATCTATACCGCTTTTGGAGTAGCAAAGGATCAATTTAATGATGCAGAATATATATCTGTTCAAGGTTTTATTACTTATGATCATGAGTCTCAGGAATATAGAGCAGCAGCGAAAGAGAAACTTGAGGATCCTTCCGTGCCGGGTACAATTATTCGACTGAAAAAGAATGAGTGCATCTCAACAGGTACGGGGGCAATTGACATGGGAGCTAAACTAGGTAGGGTTGATTTTATTACAGACGGAACGATTCTCAATTTTATGAAAGCTGACTCTGCTGAGATGCACCTCACTACATCGATCGATTTCTTCTTCAATGATAATGCGATGAAAGTGATGAATAAAACTATTCAGGAATCTACCTCTCTCGACTTTTTTGATCCTTCCGGTGATGAAGCCTATCAGGATGCAATCTATAATATCTTGGGACCTAAAGATTATCAAAAATATCGTGATGATCAAACAGCTTTGGGGCAGGTGAGAAGATTGCCTGAAAAATTGAGAGTGCAATTCCTGTTTTCAGATATCAGTTTCTCTTGGGATAAAGAAACTTCCGCATTTATTTCTCAAACTACTCTTCCCTTAATCATTTGTGGTTCTCAACAAGTGTATAAAGAAATTCCGGGAATTATTGTGATTGAAAAACGAGGCTCAAGAAATAGGTTGTACATCTATTTTGAGTTTGATCAGAAGTTTTTCTTCTTCCAGTTTGAAAATAATAACATGTATGGGTTTTCATCGGAAAAATCTTTTAATGAGGCGATTAGTAAAACCAAAACAAAACATCGTGTGCAATCTCCGGAGAAAGGATTACCCTCATTCTCTTACAGACTGGGTAACAGAAGTCAACAAAGGCGATTCCTAAAGAAATTCTATACTCCACTTATAGAAGAGCTCTCAACTGATGAAAATGAATAAATAATATTCCAACATGAAATTTGCAGTAATAGATTATATCGTATTTGCGATTTATGCATTCACCGTTATAGGTATCGGTTTATGGGTTTCCAGAGAACCTAAAGGAAAGAAAAAAAATGCCAGTGACTACTTTTTGGCTTCCAAGGCACTCCCATGGTGGGTAATAGGTGCTTCGCTGATTGCAGCTAATATCAGTGCAGAACAGTTTATCGGGATGTCTGGATCCGGTTTTAAAATTGGATTGGGGATTGCATCCTACGAATGGATGGCAGCGTTGACATTAATCCTTATTGCTATCTTTTTTGTTCCAATCTATCTCAAAAAAGGGATCTTTACTATGCCTCAGTTTTTGGAACAACGTTTTGATAAGCGGGTTAAAGTGGTGATGGCTATCTTTTGGCTGGCTGTTTTTATTTTCATCAACTTGACGTCGATTCTCTATTTAGGTGCTTTGGCAGTACACAACATGATGGGAATTTCCCTCTTTTGGAGTATTATATTGTTAGCACTCTTTGCAATGGTTTACTCTGTCTATGGGGGACTCAAAGCAGTCGCGCTGACCGATGTGATTCAGGTTTTCTTTTTAATATTGGGGGGAATTATTGTTACCGTTGTGGCAACTTCTACCTTGGGAGAGGGCTCTTTTTTAACGGGACTCAAATCTCTCTTTAATGATGCACCTGAAAAATTTGACATGGTTTTAGATAAATCTCATCCTTCTTATAATGATTTGCCCGGTCTGGGTGTGATTTTAGGCGGCATGTGGGTAGCTAATCTTTACTACTGGGGATGCAATCAGTATATTATTCAGAGGGTTTTGGCAGCCAAGTCGATTCCCGAAGCACAAAAAGGTATACTCTTTGCAGGTTTTCTAAAATTATTGATTCCTTTGATCGTGGTTGTACCCGGCATCATCGCATTTTTACTCCATCAAAAAGGGATGATAGTCGTAGAAAAACCGGATCACGCTTATCCTATTCTCCTGACATTAATTCCCTCCGGAATCAGAGGAATCGCCTTTGCTGCTCTGGTTGCAGCTATTTTATCCTCATTAGCCTCTATGATGAATAGCATTTCAACCATTTTTACCATGGATATTTATCCGGTGATTGTGAAACGAGAAATACCTGAAAGCAAAAAGGTTACCATCGGACGAATTACCGCCGTCATATCGATGTTGATTGCCATTATGGTTGCTCCTCTCTTAACCCGATTGGATCAGGCTTTCCAGTACATTCAAGAATTTACCGGCTTTATCAGTCCCGGAGCATTGACCATATTTTTAACCGGATTTTTCTACAAAAAAGCAACTCCAAACGGCGCATTAGCTGCCGCACTAGGTACTTTTATTTACTCATTAGCCTTTAAATTGGGATTACCTGATATCCCCTTTCTCGATAGAATGGGATATGTATTCCTTCTTTGCTTGCTAACAATATGGATTTTTGCGAAAATTGAAAACAAATCCGATCCGGATAAGGTGGTTAAAATTGAACCCGGAATGTTTAAAACAACTTCGCAATTCAAATGGGGCGCAGCACTCATTATTATTATTCTGATCATTCTTTACGCTATTTGGTGGTAAACAACTCTTTTTATGATACAAGCACGACTTCTAGAGCAATTCAAAGATTATTACAGAATCTACGGGCGTTTATTCTCATCTCCCGGTAGAATTAACCTGGTTGGAGAGCATACCGACTACAACGAAGGATTTGTGATGCCGACGATTACAGACCAGCAATTTTATGTTGTGATGGCTAAACACGGCGGTTTGGATCCTTTTCCCGTTATTCGTATCTTTTCCCCGCAATTTAATGAGACTGTGGAGTTTGACCTCTTTAATCCTCCTAAAAAGCAGTGGGCTCTTTATTTTTATGGTGTTATTAAAGAAATGAAAAAAAGGGGGGAGGAGATTCAAAGCGTTGATCTCCTGATTCACTCCGATATTCCTACCGGAGCAGGAATGTCATCCTCTGCCGCACTCTGCGTAGCTTTCGCTAAAGGACTGAACTCGCTCTTTAATCTGGGTTTTGCACCTTTGGATTTGGCTCTCATTGCACAAGCAACGGAACACAACTACATCGGAGTGCAGTGTGGTTTGATGGACCAGATGGCTTCACTTTTTGGAAAAAAAGATCATTTTATGAAGCTGGATTGCAGAACTTACGATTTTGAACAGATTCCATTCGATTTTTCAGACCTATCTATCGTTCTGTTTAATTCAAGAGTAAAACACAATCTGGCTTCCTCGGAATATAATCTGAGAAGAGCCAGCTGCGAGAGGGTAGTGGGCATCATATCGCAAAAGAAAGAGGGAGTTACAGCGCTACGAGATCTCTCTTTGGATGATTTGTCTCAATTTAAAGCACTCATAGACCCGATCGACTACATGAGAGCAGAATATGTGCTGGAAGAGAATGACAGAGTGCATCAAATGGTGGATGCTATCAAAGCTAAAAACTTACCTCTGATGGGCAAATTGATGGCAGCATCTCACTTAGGATTGAAGGAAAAGTACGAAGTAAGCTGTCCCGAATTGGACTTTTTAGTGGATTCTGCCAACAACACTCCCGGAATAGTCGGAGCCCGCATGATGGGCGGCGGTTTTGGCGGTTGTACTATCAATTTGGTTGAAAACGCTCAAAAAGAACAATTTGTCGAAGAAATGACCATCAAATTTGAGAAAAAATATCTGAAAACCGCCCTCTACTACGTCACAACACGAGAAAAATAGATCAATTACGAATTACGGTTTATAAGGTAGAAGGTAGAAGGAATTTGTATTAATATGATTTTCAATCTGTTGTATTATATGTATAAAAATATAGATTTCGCCTTTCGACTTTTTTTCATTCCGCCCTCCGAAATCCGAATTCCGCCTTAGCTCAATTTTTAAAACTTTCGCCTTTCGACTTTTAAATAACCCCGAAGGGGTGACATGATTGTAGCATAAAAGAAATCACAATGACCCAAATAAACCCCGTAGGGGTGACATGATTGTAAAATTAGAATTTAGAAGTTTTTTGTTTGATTTTTGTTCTTTATTTCCAACTTCTAACCTTCTAATTTTCAATTGGTTTGACACAGCAAAGTTAGTAGTTTTTTTCTATTTGTTAATACTTTTGTGTGATTATTTTTTGAAATTATATCAAATATTTGATTATCAATAATATAAGTCCAAAAATCCGAATTTAATATTTTATTTTGACGAATTTTTCGGTAATTATTTGCCCTTTAGATACTGCTTCCAAAAGATAGATTCCGGCGGGCAATTGGAATAGGTTTATGAATGTGTTGCTATCACCCACAGATTCCCGCATAAGTGTTTTGCCGGTCAGGTCTGTGATGGTAATGTAGTCAATGGACAAATTATCACTTTCAATATAAAGAAAACTGTTTGTTGGGTTAGGCCATATTTTTAAATGAGAGACCTCTTTCTCATAATCGGAAATACCCACATAAGGTTCAGCTAATTCAGGGTTTTGATATAGGGCGAACACAGCACTGGATCTTCCCGAAGGACAGTTGGCTGAAACGTTGTTGCCAAAAGTGACAGAAGATGTTGCGCCATTGCTAAACAAAAGTTTATCTTGATTGTTTGACAAAATCGATGGATGTTTGCTATCCCCTGATGTTAAAACATCCATTGAATTAATAAATGTGCCATCATTTTTCCATTGAAATATCTTACTTTCACTAGAACTGATTATATCTGCATACGCAAATACCCTATTGTTGACAACTGTAGGAAGCAACCCACACATTGCGTCAGCGGCAGGGACGATTCCATGACTGATATAATGACCTGTTTGTGCATTATAGCGAACAAAAAAAGTGACGATGGATCTATTATCTTGATATTGTTGCAATGGGTTACTCTCATTGTCAAAATAGACTAACCCGTTTTGTTCTACATCATATCCACCATGTCCGGTGAGAAAAATAGATTCGTCATATTGATATACTCCTGTCCATGAAGCCATAGCTGCTTGGTATTGATCTCCACGAGTGTACGTTTGGTTGCACCACTGAACTATCCCATCAGTGTCATATTTGATAAGATAAGAGAAGATGATTGAAGAGCTTATGTCTTGTATAGTTGCACAATGTGTACTATCCCAATATATACGAACCGGATATTGGTGCAAGTTGCCACCATCATTCCCTGACATACCCAATGACATATAGCCTGAGACATACATATTATCATCTTCATCGACTGACATACCTTGAATATATAGCCTGTAATGGGCATTGACACTATCCTGCTGCAACTCCCAGGAAGTAGCGATTCCTTCCGTATGATCCACCATCGACTTTGCATAGACTAACTCCCAGTCGGGTGAAAACTTGTACATCATTCCGGTGTTGAAATTAACAGTAGTATTGGGTGGCGTGCTTCCCGGCAGATAGATGTCATACCTTTTGTTTGTATCTCCATCAATGACAAGAGTGTAAGGATCAGTCTCGAGACCGTCGTATGTCAGTTTTGTGTATACAAATGTATTGCCGTTTCTGTCAATGTGAAAAGGTCTGAATCCCAGTCCGGGTTCACATAAAAACCATTCTCTCCGCACACCTCCCTGATGAATTTTTCTTTCAAATGCCGCCACAAAATGATCTTCAAGCAGATTTCCGTCACTATCCAGAGTTGCAAAAAAAGTGTATCGTCCTGTTTTGTAAGGAGGTCTGCGCTGATCGGCAGGAATTGGACGAACTTGAGATGCGGTAATCAATGTATCCAAGTAGTAGAGCCAGGTACCGGGTGTATAATCCACGTCACTTAAAGATAAATTTCCTGAAATATAAACTTTATCATCCTTTACCTCCATCCAATTAGAATAAGCATCCATATGATTCATCTTCACTACTTTGTACCATAACAGATTACCCAAAGTATCGAATTTAGTTAGTAGAATAGACTGTTGATTCGAATAACAGACTTGGGTATTGTCAATAAACATTAATGGCGTTCCATTAAGTATTGGTTGTCCTCCAATAGTACCATAAACGTATATGTTACCCTCATCGTCAAATGCGGTTTTTATTACCCTGTTGTAGAATTGGTTCACTGCACCTGTACCGCTCCAGTAGTTTGCCCATTTCCACTCACCTTGGGAGTGAGCCGGCATGGCAGCCGCTAACAGTACAAACATACTCAACATTTGAAAAAGTAATTTTATTTGTTTCATAAAGGCTGTGATTTTATATAATTATAGACGTTTTTTTTGGTCCAAACGTTGCCTGAGAAAATTTAGAAATTAGAATTTAGAATTTAGAATTGAATTATTTGCTGTTTTGCATCATAACACCCTGTAAATCAATGATATCAATTGCCACGTCCCTTTAGGGCGTGGATTGAGATTAACCCCCAGAACCCAAGGGCTTTAGCCCAAATTTATTATAATGTTGTCTTTTTGGGGTTATTTAAAAGGCGAAAGGCGGATTTTTTATCGTAAAACTTTAATTGAGTGGTTGATTTCCGCATTTTGTGACCTCCCCCTGCCCCCTCCGAAGGAGGGGGTGCTCTACGGAAGATTTTTTCAAAAAAATGTAGGTTGTTCCCCTCCTTTGGAGGGGCTAGGGGAGGTCTAATTCGTAATTCGTAATTCACACTCCATATCAAAAATGGAAAATTTTCCAGAGTGGGGAAATAAAAATTCTAAAAAGGGAAATTTTTTCTGCCCCCCAATTATTTAAATTTAGAAATTAGAAATCAGAAATTAGAAATATAAAGAATCTATATTGAGTATAAACTCCTGAAAATTAATTCTAAATTCTAAATTCTGAATTCTAAATTTAGGAATCGTAATTCGTAATTCGTAATTGAAGCAGTTATTATATTTCGTCAAAATTAATGAGATACACCTCTTTCTTTCCTCTGGTTATCGCGGTGTAAAGCCAACGTAGATGCTCTATGGTCAACTCTTCATCTTGGAAAAGGACAAAGTCGATCAGGGCAACGCTCCATTCACCACCTTGAGATTTGTGTCCGGTAACGGCGTACGAGAACTTGATTTGAACGGCATTCAGATAGGGATCCTCTTTGAGGAGTTTCATGCGCTCTTTTATGCCGGTAATATCGGCATAATCCAGTGAAACTGACTCATACAACGCATTGTATTCCTCAAAAGTAAGTGCCGAGGATGTGGACAAAAGGGTGTTCAAAATTACCTTAATCTCAAAAGGGGGAAAGTCAGGATAATCACACAGTTGCACCATCAGATCGGCAAACTGAAAGCCGTGCATCTCCTCGGTTCTAACCACCTTTTGAACCTCCATCATCTCTCCATTGGCAATAAATCCCAATTCATGATCCTCACTCAGATAGAAGTAGTTGTTTTTGACTGCCATAATCAAATCTCCGCCATTGATCAACGATTCCCTGAACAAAATTCTATTCCGGATCTCCTGATTAAACAGATTGGCTCTCCAGTTTGAACGGGTGATGATAATAATGTCATCGACACTGTAATTGGAATAAAGCTGATGTAATAATTCTTCCAGATCGATTCCATCCACTTTTATAAAGTCGGGGTAAGTGTCACATAAAAAGCGAATCTTTTCAACTTTCTCTTTTTTGATGACTTGTCTTAACAGGTTGGCATTGACCAATATGCCGGATTCCTCCTCTTGGCGCACAATGTCGGTGAGGGTATACTCTTCGCCTAGTAAATCAAAATAATCGTTCATAAACGAGAGATTTAATGCTTTGCTTTCAGTCTCATGAATGGGAGCCAACTGCGCATCATCACCCACGAAAATCAACTTGTTATTTTTTCCTTCAAATACAAACTGAACCAGATCTTCCAATAGATTTCCTACCGGATAATAATCCTCCCGATGCTGATATTGCGCAATCATGGAGACTTCATCCACAATAAAAAGGGTATTGGACAGTTGATTAATCTTTCGCCGCATGACAAGTTTTCCATCCATGTTTTGGACGGAATAGATCACCTTGTGGATGGTATAAGCTGCTGTGTTGGCGTAGGATGAAAACACCTTGGCGCTTCTTCCGGTGGGTGCTAACAAAATGATGTTGCGTCGGTTTTGAACAAATGTTTTAACTAAAGCACTGACTAAACTGGTTTTTCCTGTACCGGCATATCCTCTGAGTATAAAAAAACGGCGCTCTCCCTTCTTAAATAAAAAATCAACTATTTTTTCAATGGCTTCCTCCTGACTTTGCGTCATGAGGTAAGGGAACTCATTGATTAATAAGGAGATAAAATCGTTCTTAAAAAGCATGATTAATCCCAAATTGTAATCCTTGCGCCCAATGCCAGGTCTTGTCAGTCATCCACGCTTTGTTAATCCATCGGGAATGGGCATCCCCGACTGTGGGATCATAAATAGGCAGACCATAATCAAAACGCAAGACAAAAAATGAAAAGTCAAGACGTATACCTGCACCTACAGCGGTAGCAATCTCTTTATAAAAACGATGAAAGGCAAAATCAGCATTTTCCATTTCGGCGTAGGGCTTACTTAACCATACATTTCCAAAGTCGGCAAAAATACCGTATTTGACGATTTTATAGATAGTACCCCTATATTCCAGGTTGAATTCCAATTTGATATCTCCCGTTTTCTCTATATAGGATTCGGAATGATAACTCCCCGGACCCAATTGACGGAATGTCCATCCTCTCATACTGTTTGAACCACCGGCAAAAAAACTCTTTTCAAAGGGGATAACAGCACTATTATACAAAGGAATAGCAAAACCTATATGTAATCTGCTTGCAAAAGAACTTTTATTGGAAATGAATTTCAAATAACGAATTGTAAAATCGAGACGTTCAAAAGCACTGTAGTTAAACTGATCCAAGATTTTCCATCTATTTTCTATATCAACAAAATAATTGATGGTTGAAAGAGTGAGTCCTACAGATTCAAACATACTTGAAATAAATATCTTCCGTTTTTTAGAATCATTAGAGTGAGTGTAACTCAAGCCATATTTGAAAGCTATGAGGATAAATTTGTCAAACTTTCTTTGGTAACTATCAGGATATGAGGTGATTAACATAGCGTTTCGTGTTCCCCGACTATCAATTGTGCTGACATCGAGTGGTGTGAAGGTGTGAAATAGGGCAGAGGGTATTCCCCAATGATAAGAAAAATTAGAGAATAACATCAATCTGGAGAAAAGTTCAGAGTAGCTTCCTCCGAGCTTAATGGAAGTTCGATACTGTTTTTTGTAGTTATCTCTGGGAGTGGTGATGATGAGAAAGTAAGGAAGATCCAAAGAAACGGATCCCCCGTATTCGCCATACACTTTAGATTCGTTGACTTCTTTCCCTATTAAATTATTCAACCAATTGTAGTACAGTACATTAACAAACCCACTGATATTCAAATATTCAGCACCTTTAAAGAGGTTTCTGTCGAAATAAGTACATGAAAAACTGCTCAAATCGGTGCGTATTTCCAATTGTGGTTTAATCCCCCAAGGTTTATTTAAAGTTAATTTGTAAATAGTGTTAACTTTTCCTCTTTTTAAGAGGGAATCCGAATCGGAAACATGCTCTTCAAACGAGATGTTGATAATATTAAAATTATTAAGGTCTTTGAGTCTTTTGTAGGTGTGATTATAGGCTTCTTGTGAGTAGGGGTACCCTTTTTTGGTATAGATGGAATTGTTGATTACGGAATATCTAAAATCGTTTATATGCACTAATTTTCCCTTTTTGTTGATCATTACGGGAGTGATGTAATAGTAGTGAGTAGGATCACCATATTCCCTGGTATCAGTGATTAAAGTGGTATCCATCATAACTGATCCGGTTTCATACCTGGGATCATAGTTGGTATATATGTAAACCTTGTCAAAGGAATATTTGAATTGGTGTTTGTTTTTTGTTTCCGAATCTTGAATTCGATCAAAATTGAGCTTTATGCTGATTGCAACAGTTGGAAAACCTTCTTTATTTCGTAAAAGTTGTGAATTGGTGGTGTCCACCTCTATCGTAATAATCGAATTAGATGCGTGGTAATAGCCCTCATTTCGAATGGAGGAGAGGATTCTGTTTTTTTCTTGAATCAATCTCTTTTCATCATACTTCATCCCTTTTTTGATCAGAGATTGCGCAGTGTCCTGCATGACAATTCTTTTATACTCCGTAATTTCAACCTGGAAGTCAACATCTCTTATATAATAGGGTTGGTTAGTATACACATGATAATTAACTGCTACAATTTGTTCACGACGAGAAATAACCTCAGGAATGACATGAGCATCAAAATGACCTCGTTGCCTTAATACTGAATTGAGTTGATTGACCGAGTAGATGACATTGAGTGTGTCATACAAAACCTGCTTTTCACCGTGCTTTCTCAACCATTGTCTGACTTTACCATCGCTGATAACTTCACCGGTAATGGAGTCGGTAATAGGTTGATTATTTGCGTATAAATAAGGTTTTATTAGAAAAATTCCCATTGACCGTTTATTGGGAATCGGTCGTACATAATCGATTAAATCATAAAACTCATCCGGTTTGGCATCTTTAATGGTAACACTGTTTTTTATTAAAACTGACTCGTTTTTATTTAAGTTTGTCGTAATGCTACACGAAGTAACACTGACACCCAAAAGAGTAAAAAGGATCAGTTTAAATTTTAAATTCATTAGCGCATATCATTAATTTCAACACCGGGATATTGCTCTTTTTTAAAGCTAAAAATTTGGTCATTAATAGTTCCATTAGGAACCAATTTTGTAATTTTGTACAAATAGATCGTATTGTCTTTATCGTGAATTTCCGTTTGGGTTACCTCTTTTTTACTCTTATCAATATAGATTCTGATTTTATAGTAACTATTATTTTTAAGGGGGATCAGGTCAATGATTTGCAATATGCGTCCATTTTTTGTCTCCTCTCGGATAAAACGAGCTTTAAACTCCTTTTTCCAATGGGCTAAAAATTTAGTGGGATGGAAAATGGGAATATCTGCTTCATCATACTCGTAAATATTCACTTCATTCCCGTTTTTTTGATAATTCCATACACTCTCTTTATCACAAGCGTAGATATCTCCATCTAAAGAAGCATGATATTTTTCTTTTTTGATAATCAGTTTACCCGTTAAAGATGAGACTGTTTTTTTCTCCTTTTTAGTCTGAAACTGAAAATCTATATTCATGGTTGAGTAAGAGTCATATTTTGCCAGTACACCCTCCAGGATAGTTCCTGCACCCTGATCTTTATCCACAGTTGTTTGTCCTTTTAATGTGAATAACAAAAGGCTAAAGGAGATTAAAGCGATCCAACTGATGATTGTTTTTTTCATTTTCTTGTCAATTTATTAACCTTCTATCTGTATAGACTCTGCTTTTTAGGTTCTGTTTAATCAAATAAGCCCATTCTGATAAAAATTTGTCTTAATTCTTCTTCAGATCTAACCTTAACCTCACGGGCTTTACTACCAATTGAGGGCCCCACAATATCAAACTCTTCCAATTGATCCATGATACGTCCTGCCCGGTTATACCCTAACTTCATTTTTCGTTGAATATTGGAAGTGGATCCAATTTGTGTTTGGACAATGAGTGTGGCTGCATCCATAAAGAGCGGATCAATCTCGTCAATAGAACTCATATCATCTTCCAATCCTTTATTTTCTTCCATATCATATTCCGGTAGCATATAAGCATCGGGGTAGGATTGCTGCTCTTCAATAAATTGAGTAACCCTTTCAATTTCAGGTGTATCCACAAATGCACATTGCAGACGAATCAAATCACTTCCCGTAGAGAGCAACATATCACCCTTTCCAATCAATTGATCGGCACCATTGCCATCCAAAATAGTTCGGGAGTCGATTTTTGAAGATACACGGAAAGCAATTCTGGATGGGAAGTTGGCTTTGATAATTCCTGTGATAATATTGACTGAAGGTCTTTGAGTTGCAATAATCAAGTGGATTCCGATAGCACGTGCCAACTGGGCTAGGCGTGCAATCGGTGTTTCAATCTCCCTTCCTGAAGTCATGATCAAATCCCCAAACTCATCGATAATGAGTACGATATAAGGTAAATAACGGTGTCCCAATGCCGGAGAGAGTTTCCGACTGCAAAATTTGGCATTGTACTCTTTGATATTTCTGGTTTTGGCCAGTTTGAGCAGATCATATCGTTGATCCATCTCTACACATAAAGAGTTGAGAGTTTGGATCACTTTTTTGGAGTCGGTAATGATAGGATCCTCTGTATCCGGTAATTTGGCTAAATAGTGCTTTTCTATGGTTGAGTAGAGCGTGAACTCAACCTTTTTAGGATCAATAAGAACCAATTTCAACTCCGAAGGATGCTTTTTGTAGAGTAGGGAAGTGATGATTGCGTTGAGTCCTACCGATTTTCCTTGTCCGGTTGCTCCGGCCATCAACAGGTGAGGCATTTTAGCTAAATCCACTACAAAAGGTTCATTGCTGATAGTCTTCCCTAACCCGATGGGTAAGTCAAACTTATTATTTTGAAATTTTTCTGACTCGATGATACTTTTCATGGAAACCATTTGAGGATTTTTATTGGGGACCTCAATCCCAATAGTTCCTCTGCCGGGAATGGGTGCGATAATCCTAATCCCCAATGCCGACAAACTCAATGCAATGTCATCTTCTAAGTTTTTAATCTTGGAGATGCGTACTCCATCATCCGGTATAATTTCGTACAATGTAACAGTAGGTCCAATAGTTGCGGATATCTTTTTGATTTTGATCTTGAAATTATCGAGTGTACGGACAATATTGTTTTTATTTTCATGCAACTCTTTGTTTACCAATGACATGTCAATTTCCTGATTTTCGTACTCATTCAATAGGTCGCTGGTTGGGAATTGATAAAAGGAGAGATCCAAGTGAGGGTCATAATCCTCCAAGTGTTCGGTAAAGAGCGGCTCATCATCCCCATCAGCCAGTCCATTCTCCTCGCCGAAATACTCTTCCTCCCCCCCTTGATTTAAAGGAAATTGAATCGTATCATCAGATTTGGAAGTTGGTGAAACGATTTCGAAATCAACTTGGGATTCCTGAGAAGAAGTCGGTTGTTTATTGTCGGAAGTATGATCATCAAAAATGATTTTATTGGTGTCATACTCATCTGTTAACTTATTTCTATCTTCAATATAGAGCTCAGGCAGTTTAATATCTTCAGACTTTTCCTCCTTCTTTGAACTCTTCTTTTTTCTGAACCAAGAAAATGATTGAGACTCTTGTTTTTCTCCATCTTCCCCATTTGTTCTCTTTTTGGGAAGAGAGTCGGCAACAACTTGATAGCTTTTTGCAGGAGAAATATTGTAAAAAAGAATTAAAATGATGAGAAAAGAGGCTAAAAGAATCAATATTGTTCCCCATATACCGGTTTTGAGCAACATTTGACTAGCTAAATAGTTCCCAAAAAAACCTGAAATGTACTCCCAATCTCCATTAACTAAGAAAGTTCCCAATAAAGTTGAAAGCCATGCCATGGTGATAATAGTAGTGAGGGAAGTAGAAAGAATAGGTGCGATTTTTTTTCTAAACGCTAAATATAATCCCCAAATAAAAAGTAAAAATGAAAAACCGATAGAGAAAAACCCAAAAGTGAATTGAACGATATAATATGCACAATAGGCACCCACTTTTCCTGTTATGTTCTTAATTCCGGGTGTGTGAGTAGCGATGAGATGTGCATCATTTTGAAATACAAAATAGGAACTCAGTATGGCAGTAAAAAGATAAAGAGAAAAAGCAAGAATCAAGATACCATACACCTGAATCATCTTTTGACTAGTCCAAAAAGCAAAGAACTTTTTCCCGTTCTGATTGCTTTTTTTGCCCTTTTTCGGACTGCTCTTCCGATAAACCGTAACACTGTTCTTTGCAGGCCTGTCTGACAATGGATGGAATCGTGTATTTTTGGATTTTGCCATGGAAAAAATAGATAATCAATATAAACAACAAAAATACAACTTTAATTTAAAATAGCTAAATAATGGAGGGAAAGAATATTAACAATAATCTGTTAGGAAAAAACGTTATATTATCCATAAAAAAAGAGATAAGAACTGTATTTTTGCTTGAATAATATTTTGTCGTATGAAAAGTTTGTTTTTTTTACAAATTGCTGATGCTGCCGGAGTAGAAGCTGCCGCACCTGTTGTTAAAGAGTTAAAGTTCATTAACTTTATATTTGACCCCAATAGTTTGTGGATCATGATTCCGCTCTATATCATGTTTTTCCTAGCTATTTATATCTTTGTTGAGCGGTGGCTAACTTTAAACAAAGCATCCAAGGAGGAACGCAACTTTATGAATAATATTAAAGATTTTATTCATGATGGAAAGGTGGATTCTGCTTTAGCTTTGTGTAAGGGAAATGACACTCCATTGGCAAGAATGATTGAAAAAGGACTCACAAGAATTGGAAAACCTCTCGAAGATATTGCAACAGCAATTGAAAATACAGGGAAATTGGAGATTCAAAGATTGGAAAAAAGTGTACCCTATTTAGCAACCATTGCCGGTGCCGCACCGATGTTGGGTTTCTTGGGTACTGTTGTCGGGATGGTTGTTGCATTCCACAATATGGAAGCCAATGCCAATAACGTAAATATTGCAGATTTGGCAGGAGGGATCTACACCGCAATGATTACTACTATTGCAGGGTTAATTGTAGGGGTTATTGCTTATATCCTCTATAACGTGATTGTTACCAGAATCTCTTCTGTGGTTTATGTTTTGGAAGCCAAAACAACCGAATTCATGGATCTGCTCCATGAACCGTTATAATCGTGAAATCTAAAAAAATGAAAAATTATGGGTCTCAAAATGCAAAATAAGATTAGCTCTTCTTTTAGTGCTACATCTATGTCTGACTTGGTTTTTCTTTTGTTGATCTTTTTTATGATCACCTCCACTCTTGTTTCCCCTAATGCAATTTCAATTAATCTACCCAGAAGTGATTCGTCTAAGCATTTGGTGGCAAAGAATATAGAGGTATATATAGACTCTTTAAGCAACTATTATGTCAATCCACAAGGAGGAAATAGAGAACCGGTTCCGGTAGAGGAGATGATGCCACGTTTACTGGAAGCTGCTCAACAATATCAAGTTACTCCCGGAGATACATCAACCCCTAAGTTGATTGTTTTACGTGCGGATGCTCAGGTTCCTGTTCAAGCTGTTGTAACTTTATGGGATATCCTTAATCAATTGAATGAACAATTTGAAGAAGCGGATCGCTTTAAATTAATATTTGCAACTGAAGCTAAAGAATAAAATATGATTCCTACTGAAAAGAAACATAAACGAATAGCATTGAGCGTTTCAACCGTGGTAACGCTTCTTTCGCTATTGTTGTTTTCTTTGTACGGTTTTAAATATGAGGATCCCCCCCCTCCACCTAAAAAGATGATTTATGTTGAACTCTCCGAGTGGGACGGCGGTGGCGGCGGTGGTGGAAATCAAGCTCAAGTGAAATCCAATCAGGTACCTTCTGCTTCGCAAAATGTACAAACTCAAAATGTGGATAATCAACCCGCAGTATTTACAAATCCGGTGCAACAAACTCAAACAACAACACCTGCTGTACAAACTCCAAAACCTGACCCAAATGCTGTTTTTCGTCCCGGTATGGGTGGTGGCACAGGCGGTGGTACAGGTACAGGTGTAGGACAGGGAAGAGGCAGTGGAATTGGTTTGGGTGATGGAGGTGGTATGGGTGGAGGAATTGGTTATGGCACAGGAAAAAGGAAAATGCTGAAGATTCCCGATATGACAATTAAAGAGGAGGGAATTGTTTATGTTGAAGTCCATGTTAATAAAGATGGAACAATACGTGATGCCAGAGTGATTTCTACACCCAAATACTCTACAACAATAACCTCTGCTACAATTCGGAATGAGTGTGTAACTCGTGCGAGGAATACCCGATATGAACCGGGAAAAGAGGAGTTGAGAATTATTGAGTTTAAACCTTAACCCGTTTATTTATTGTTGATAGTTATGGATTATCATCAAATTCTTGAGGATATATTTGCCCGTTATCCAATGTATCATAAACAGGGAAGCAGTGCCTATAAAGAAGGATTGGAAAATATTGAGGAGCTGGCTCAAATGGTAGAAAATCCTCAAGATAAACTGCTTGCGATTCACGTTGCCGGAACCAATGGTAAAGGCTCTGTTGCCCATTTGTTGAGCTCCTATTTTCAGGAATTAAATTACAAAACAGGACTCTTTACTTCACCTCACTTGGTCGACTTTAGAGAAAGAATTAAAATCAATGGAGCTTCTATATCAGAAGAGGAGGTAATTCATTTTTTTAAAAAATATCAATCCCAAATTGATCCGATAGAACCCTCTTTTTTTGAGATTACTACCGTTCTTGCTTTTGATTATTTTGCCAATCAGGAGGTTGATATTGCCATTATAGAAACCGGATTGGGAGGTCGACTGGATGCGACCAATATAATTCAACCCGTTTTGTCGATTATTACCAACGTGGGGTTAGATCATCAACAGTTATTGGGGAATACATTGCCTAAGATTGCTATGGAGAAAGCGGGAATCATAAAACCTGAAACTCCGGTCTTAATTGGAGAACCCAACCCCAAAACTTTACCTGTTTTTCAGGCGGTTGCAACACGTCAAAATGCACCTCTTTATACCACAACAGAACAGTTGAAAGTGGAACAGGTACAGAGTTTGGATTCTTCGAAAATGGCAATTCGTATTAAAAAATATGGGCAGGTGCTTTATCCCTATATAGAGTTGCCGCTCTCCGGTGGTTATCAGCTTAAAAATATCAATACTTTCATTCATGCAGTCGAATTATTGAACTCAATTCTGAAAATCAAGGAGAATAAATTGGTGCAATCAATACAAAATTGGGTGGAAAACACTCATTTAATAGGAAGATGGCAACAAATTAGTGAAAAACCGCTGGTGATTTGTGATGTGGGACATAATCAGGATGCTTTTCAACTCATTGTTCCTCAATTGAATGCTATTGAAGCTGAAACAAAATATGCAATCCTGGGTTTTGTGGATGATAAAGATTTGACCCATATTGTGGATATTTTACCCCGCGATTTTCAATATTATCTCTGTAAAGCACCTATTTCCAGAGCTTTAGATCCTGAAAAACTGCTCATATTTTTTCAAAAAGAGGGGTTGAATAGTACCATCTACTCCCCATCGGTGTATGAAACTTTTCAATATCTCAGGTCAAAAATTAAACCTAATGACTTCATTTTTATTTCCGGTAGTTTCTTTGTTGTAGGTGATTTCCTGGCTCAGTATTATTCCTAATGAAGTACAGGAATAGGAGAAAATTGAAAAATAATAAAAAATATTAAAAAATGTTGAAAAATCCTTATAGGTTTCTGAAAACCAGAATAGTATCTTTCAATAATTTTATATAACTTTGCAAATTGTTCGTATTAGTGTTGGATTTAAAAATAAAAGTGAATTATGGAATCGACAAGACAAAGTAAAATAGGCAGATTAATTCAAGTAGAATTGGCGGATATATTTCATGCTGATGAACTTACGGTTTATAATTGTATGATTACGGTAACAAAAGCTACTGTTACCAAAGATCTTTCTATCGCCCGGGTTTATCTTTCAATTTTCAATGCGAAAGATCCTCAGGAGGTCCTCCAAATGATTAAAAGCAGAACTAAAGAGATTAGATATAAGTTGGGACAAAGAGTGAGAAATCAGTTGAGAGTGATTCCTGAGTTGGAGTTCTATCTTGATGATTCATTGGATTATATCGAAAATATAGAAAACCTGTTAAAAGAGTAAACGGTGCGAAAATATAATTTTCAACTCCCTTTTTTTATTGCCAAAAGATACCTGTTTTCTAAGAAAAAACACAATTTTATTAATGTTATCTCCCTCATTTCGATGATTGGGATTATGGTCAGTTCAGCTGCCCTGATTATTGTTCTTTCCGTTTTTAATGGTCTGCAAGATTTGGTGGAGAAATCGTTTAATCAGTTTAATCCCGACTATGTGATTCTCCCTAAACAAGGTAAGGTGTTTGATCCTAATTTGATAAATATCAGTCAATTAGAGCAAATTAAGTCGGTAAAATCTGTTGAAGTGGTGTTTTCCGACATGGTGCTCCTCTCTTTAGGTGAAAAGCAAGCATTGACACATCTGAAGGGAGTGGATTCTGCTTACCCTCAACGAACAGGTATTGACACTATTCTTTATGATGGTTTTTTTAATTTAAATAAAGGGGGGAGGGAATCCGTTGTTCTGGGCGCGTACGTAGCAGGGACGCTAGACCTGAACCTCAATCAAATCGAGTTGATCAAGTTCTATTACCCAAATAGAACCCGCAAAAATCTTTCCAATCCGTTGGAGTCGTTCAATACCCTCTATTTGCCCGCTGCCGGAGTATTTCTCTCTCATACTCAATATGATGAGCAATATGTTTTTGTTCCAATTGAGTTTGCCAGAGAGTTAACACTCCATGAAAATGAAATAACCTCCTTGGAAATCTTTTTAAAAGAGGAATCAACCTCTTTTTCGGAACAGAAACAGATTCAGAAAATCGTTGGAGATCAATTTGTTGTAAAAAATAAATATGAACAGGAAGAATTGCTTTTTAAAACGATGAAATCTGAAAAACTGATCATCTTTATTATTCTCTCTTTTGTAATTTTGATGGCTCTTTTTAACATCATTGGTGTGATTGGGATGTTGATTGTGGAAAAGAGAGAAGATATTGAGATTATGACTACGATGGGGATGAAACCATCCCAAATTCATACGCTTTTTTTGACTGAGGGAGTGCTTATTTCACTGATTGGTGGATTAGCCGGACTTTTTATAGGATCCCTTTTATGTTGGATACAGCAAACTTTTAAACTGATTCAGTTGGGACCCGATACAGGTAGTTATATCATTAGTCACTATCCGGTTTTAATGCAACCTGCCGATTTTTTCTACGTATTGACGGCAGTTGTCTTAATTAGTTTTGCAGTTTCAGCAATTTCTATTATTGGATTGAAGAAAATTAAAACAAATCAAGAATTGTATCGTTAATGGTAAAAGATAATCTTAATAACATGAAACAAACATACAGTTATAATTGGATACTTCTTCTCGTTTCCTTTTTAATATTTGGAGAATTTTCCGGCCTTTACGCACAAATCCCAATTGGAGCTTTTCGGGAACACCTTCCATTTCGTTCCTTTTTTGATGTTACTGTATCGCCACATACGATTTATGCTACTACGGGTAATAATATCATGATGCTGGATAAAAAAAATCTGTATGAAAAATCGATAATCTCTAAAATTGACGGGCTTTCTGAGATTGGGATTCGCCATTTGCAATATTTGGAGCATAATGATATGTTGGTGATCATTTATGACAACTCTAATATTGACTTTTTAAGAGGTGATAAGATAGTGAATATGGCTGAAATTAAGAATAAACCAATCATGGGTTCCAAAGAGATTTTCTCAGTTCATGAAGAGGGAAACAAACTTCTTCTAACTACCGGATTTGGAATTGTGATTATTGATTTGGAGCGATTTTTAATTATAGATACCTGGTTTACTCATTATAATGATCGTTTTTGTCCGGTTTATGATCTGACCTCATATCACGATAAATACTATATCGCAACTCAATATGGTGTTTTTTCAATAGCGAAAGGAAATCCGCATGCACCTGATTTTACGGTTTGGAATCGGGAGGTGGAGTTGGGTGAAACTTCGTATAACTTCATTGTTACTTTTGGAGATTATTTGGTCGTGAATAAACCGGGAGATACCCATGATCAAGTGTGGGTGTATAATGGTTTTGAATGGAATAGCAATGATGAGATGGGTGCAGAACAGATGAGAGATATCAAAGTTCGAAAGAATGAGTTAGCTATCCTGGACTGGAATCAGATTAAGTTTTATAACCCGGATTTGTCATTCAAACTGCTATATAAGTGGAATGAGGGAGACTTGTTACCTCAAGCTCGCGGTTTTGATTTTGACGGGTCTGAGTTGTTGTGGATTGCAGATCAATATTGGGGATTGGTTTCGTACTATCGGAAGAACACTTATCCTGTTTTTTATACAGCTAATGGTCCGGCCAGTGAGATGGTGGAAGGGATGGATTGTCAAGCTGCTTTAGTTGCCGTTGTACCCGGTTCACGTAGAGGGTGGGAGTTCAACTACGTTGCCCCCTCCCTCAGCGTTTTTTATAATCAACAGTGGAATTATATCACAGCTCCATTTAATGATTATCTGCATGGACACGATTTGAATAACGTAGTCGTAAATCCGGATAACAACAAGGAGATTTATGTTGCTTCCTGGACGGGAGGATTGTTCAAAGTAGAGGATCTGAAAATAACTCAACATTGGGATTATTCCAACTCACCTCTCGTTGGATATCAAGTTTTGGCTCACGATTCTACGCGATATACAACTCTTTCCGGATTGGCATTTGACAAAAGTGGAAACTTGTGGATTACAAATAGTAAGGTATCCACTCCACTACATGTCTTAAAGAAGGATGGGACTTGGCGTTCTTACTCTCTGGATCCGTACATACAGGGTGGCTCTGAAACAGTAGTAGAACATATTTTAGTTGACTCCAGAGGCTTTAAGTGGATGACTGTACCGCGTCAAAATAAATTGATTGTTTTTACTGATAACAATACCATTGACAACCTTTCAGATGACAAAGTAGCTCAGGTTGACCTCAACTCAGCTGCTAATATTGCCACAAGTGAGATCAAATGTATTGTAGAAGATTTGAACGGGAATATATGGATTGGGAATGATCGAACCATTAAGGTGGTCTATAATCCCTCTTCAGTATTTAATAAACCATTGACTGCCAAGAATATACTGATTGACCAAAAAGGGTATGTACAAAACCTCTTTGAGTTTGAAACCATCAATGCAATTGCCGTAGATGGGGCTAATCGTAAATGGGTTGGAACCTCCCAGGCAGGAGTTTTCTTGCTTTCTGAAAGTGGAACGGAACAACTTTTACACTTTGATCAAAGTAATTCACCACTCTTGTCTGATAATATTATCGATATTACGATAGACCATGAGTCCGGAGAAGTGTTTTTTGGGACAGCTGCAGGAATTATCTCTTATCGTGGAACGGCCATAGCACCGAAGAGTAATTATGATGAATGTATCGTTTATCCAAATCCGGTAAGGGAGGACTACCAAGGTTCTATAACAATAAGTGGTCTGAAAATCAAATCCTTATGTAAAATAGTGGATAGTTCGGGCAATCTGATTTGGCAAGGATATTCGCTGGGAGGACAGTTAATATGGAATGGTCTTGATTTTTATGGCAGACGTCCTAAAACCGGAGTAATGTACGTTTTTGTATCAGATGACAAAGGAGAAGACAGACAGGTGGCTAAATTTTTAATGATTCAATAGAATGTTTGTTTCTACTGAAGGCATTGTGCTCCATAGAGTTAAATATTCAGATACCTCACTGATTGTTAAAATATTTACAGAAAAGTTTGGAACACAATCTTTTATAATTAAAAATGCGTTTTCAAAAAAGAATAGGATCCATCATACCTTTTTCAGTTCCTTAGCACTGATTGATTTAACTTTTGATGATCGTTATTTGCATCAGTTGGGATTTCTTAAGGATGTGAGTTTCGTCAAAATTTATGATCAAATTCCGTTGGATCCTCGCAGAAACAGTATCCTCTTTTTTTACAATGAACTCCTTTATAAACTCCTCTATAGCTCTTCTGAAGACCCTAAACTGTTTCGGATTATTAAGGATGGAATGTTGAGATTAGATGATCCCAACTCATTTCAAGCGGATCAACATATCTGTTTTGTTGTGGAATTGATTGCTGCCTTGGGACTTCAACCTTTAAATAACTACGATCCTGGCACTCCTTTTTTTTGTGCGGAGTCTCACTCCTTTGGTGATCTTTACTTACAAAATGAAGCTTTCTTATCAAAAGAGGCGAGTTTGTACTATTCCCTATTGATGTCGGGTGAATCGTATGAACTTCCTCCTAAATCGATCCGGAATGAGCTGCTGACAGGTTTGGTTCATTACATAATCAGGACCAATGACCAAGTACACTCCATCGACTCGCTATCAGTACTGATTGAATTGATGCGATAGAGTGCGAAAAATGAGGTTAATACCCCAGGATGGGCTTCCCCCCTTTTTATTTTTCTTTCAAAAAAAAGAGAACCATAATTATTTGTAAAAAAAAGAGTGTTTATCGATAAATAGAAAGAAAAATTGAACAATTCTTCATATCTTTGCCGCTTATTTAAAAACTCAAAAAAATGGCTTGCAAGTATATTTTTGTGTTAGGAGGTGTGGTTTCCGGCTTAGGAAAAGGGATTACCGCTGCTTCGTTGGGGAGACTGCTCAAGTCTCGTGGTCTTAAAGTGACTATGCAAAAATTGGATCCCTACTTGAATAGAGATCCCGGGAGGATGAATCCGATTCAACACGGAGAGGTTTTTGTGACTGAAGATGGTGCGGAAACTGACTTGGATGTGGGCCATTATGAGAGATTTATTGACGAAAATCTGAATAAACACTCTAATGTTACCTCAGGAAAAATCTATTTTGAGGTGTTGGAAAATGAACGTAAAGGGGTTTATGCCGGCTCTACGGTCCAAATGATTCCTCATATTACCAATACGATACAGGATAAGATCCGCTTGAATGCCAAATCAAATAAAGCGGATGTAGCAATTGTTGAAGTGGGTGGAACCGTTGGAGATTACGAGAGTTTGCCTTTTTTGGAAGCGATTCGTCAGTTCTCTTTGGAAGAGGGATACATCAATTGTATGTATATCCATGTTGCTTTGGTACCTTTTATTACACCAAGTAATGAATTGAAAACCAAGCCGGTACAGCATAGCGTTAAAGAACTGCTTTCATTGGGTATTCAGCCTGATGTTTTGGTTTGTAGAAGCGATAGACCGATTGGAATAGAGATTAAACAGAAATTATCCCTTTTCTGTAATGTGAAAACGGCATCGATTATAGAAAATATCAATGCACCTTCTTTATATGAAGTGCCGTTGGCACTGGAAGAGGAGGGGTTGGCTACTCAGGTGATCAAAAGATTGCGTTTGAGATGTAAGGAGAAAGATCTTTCCGATTGGACTGCCATGGTGGAGATGAGTAAAAAGGTTGATCATCAGGTTACTATCGGTTTGGTAGGAAAATATACTGAACTGAAAGATGCTTATTTGAGTGTTGTTGAATCATTGTATCATGCCGGTATTTTTACGCATACTGCTGTGGATATTCGCTGGATAGATGCTGAAACGATCACTGATAAAACCGCAGCGAAAGAACTAAAAGGATTGGATGGAATTCTCATACCGGGTGGATTTGGAGTGAGAGGTACGGAAGGGAAAATTGAGACCGCACGTTATGCCAGAGAAAATAAGATTCCATTTTTGGGCATCTGTTTAGGAATGCAGATTGCAACCATCGAATATGCTCGGAATGTAGCAGGGTTACCCGATGCAGGAAGTATTGAATTAGATCCTAAAGTAAAAGATCCTGTGATTCATGTGATGGGTGATGCTGACCCCAAGAAAAAAATAGGTACACTGAAATTGGGTAGTTATCCTGTTGAGTTATCTCCTAATTCTCATGTGATTGAAGCTTATGGTACAACTCAAATAGAGGAAAGACATCGTCACCGTTACGCTTTTAACCTGGATTATTTAGATCGATTGAAAAATAGCGGATTGAAGATTACAGGTATTTCTCCGGATGGAAAAATTATAGAAGTAGTTGAAGTAGAGGATCATCCATGGTATGTGGCATGTCAGTATCATCCTGAATTCAAATCCAGACCCAACCGTCCTCATCCATTGTTCTTAGCATATCTAAAAGCGGTTCTAAAAAATCAAAAATAGGAATTGACAAAAGCTGTTTTTATGAACTTCTCAATTCAGCCCTTCTTGGAAAATGATCGGGTTCAATTGGTTCCACTGAAAGAAGAGCATTTTGAACTAGTGTATGCAGTCGCCTCTGATCCTGCAGTATGGGCTGAACATCCCAATAAAAATCGTTACGAAAGAGCTGTATTTCAAAACTTTTTCAAAGGTGCTTTAGAGAGTGGGGGAGGCTACATGATTGTGGAAAAGGGTGAGAATAGGGTGATTGGATCTACACGCTTTTATGATTATGATGCAGAAGAAAACTCTATTCTGATTGGATATACCTTTTATGGTGTTGAGTATTGGGGTAAAGGGTACAATAATATGGTGAAAAAGATGATGTTAGAGTACATTTTTCAATTTGTGAACCGGGTACTCTTTCATGTTGGGAGCGAAAATTATCGCTCTCAGGCTGCCATGAGAAAATTGGGAGCAATCGTGGTACGGGAGATTGAAGTTGCCTATTACGGAGAACCTACCAGACGCAATATAGAGTACGAAATTAAACGTGCTGATTTTTGAAACCTCTTACCCTACGCTACCTTCAAGACTGATAGCCAATAATTTCTGAGCTTCTACAGCAAACTCCATAGGTAGTTTATTGAGTACCTCTTTGGCATAACCGTTCACAATCAGGCTGACAGCCGATTCCGGATCAATGCCGCGTTGCTGACAGTAAAAGAGCTGATCCTCAGAGATTTTGGAGGTCGTAGCCTCATGCTCAATCACGCTGCTTTTATTGGAGCAGTCGATATAAGGCCAGGTATGCGCTCCACATTGATCTCCCATGAGTAATGAATCACATTGAGAGAAATTTCTGGAGTTTTCAGCGTTTTTGGTAACTCTGACCAATCCTCGGTAACTGTTTTCGCTCTTTCCGGCTGAAATCCCTTTAGAAATAATCAAACTGCGGGTATTTTTGCCGATATGAATCATCTTGGTACCGGTATCCGCCTGCTGGAAGTGGTTTGTTAAAGCAACGGAGTAAAACTCTCCGATAGAATTATCGCCCTGCAATACACAGGATGGATATTTCCAGGTTACGGATGAACCGGTTTCCACTTGTGTCCAGGAGATTTTAGAGTTTTTCCCTTTACAAAGTCCTCTTTTGGTCACAAAGTTATAGATTCCTCCCTTGCCCTCTTTATCTCCGGGATACCAATTTTGAACTGTCGAGTATTTTACTTCGGCATTGTCCATCGCCAATATCTCTACTACAGCAGCATGTAACTGATTTTCATCCCGTTGTGGTGCCGTACACCCTTCCATATAACTTACGTAAGCGCCTTCATCGGCGATGAGGAGTGTCCGTTCAAACTGACCGGAATTGGCGGCATTAATCCGGAAATAAGTAGAGAGTTCCATCGGACAGCGTACTCCTTTAGGAATATAGCAGAAAGAACCCTCACTAAAAACAGCCGAGTTGAGAGCTGCAAAATAGTTATCTCCGTAAGGAACAACTGTTCCCATATATTTCCGAACCAATTCAGGATGGTTTTGCACTGCTTCCCCGAAAGAACAGAAGATGATTCCATGCTTTTCCAACGTTTCGGTAAAAGTCGTTTTAACAGAAATAGAGTCTATAACCGCATCCACTGCAACGCCGGCTAATGCTTTTTGCTCATCCAGGCTAATTCCCAACTTGTTGAAAGTATCCAACAGTTCCGGATCTACTTCATCCAAACTCTTTAACTCTTTCTGTTTTTTAGGTATAGCAAGGTATATAATATCCTGATAATTAGGTTTTTCATAATTCAAATGCGCCCAATCCGGTTCCTTCATGGTGGTCCACTTGCGATACGCTTTCAATCTGAACTCCAACAACCAATCCGGCTCATTTTTCCGAGCTGAAATCTTTCTGATGATATCTTCATTTAATCCCTTAGGGAACTCTTCAATTTCGATATCAGAAACAAACCCATATTTATAGTCACTTTCCGTGATATTTTCAATAATCTCTTTCGACATATTTACGAATGCTAATTCACTTTGGTTTCTTCCACCTGAATAATCTCTTTTGTTTCCATGTCGATCAGATAGGCGACAATCGAGCAATTGGACGCTACCCAATCTCTATTCCTAAGTGAAACCCTATACCCTTTGAGATAGGTTCCTCCGTTCGCTACTAATCCATTACTGGTTAGAGGTACGCCGTAGTTTCCGTTTAAAGAGCCTCGCAAAACATGATTGTGGGTATAATCGGGTACGATAACACCGGCGTTAAGCTGAGGCTTTACAATGCCATTCTCAGTTACAACAACACAAAATTGTACTTTATTAACAATCTCTTCTAAAATCGTCACTTTTGCGTAAGTAGTAATGGTTTGAGCTGTAGGATTATACTCATTAATCAACTGAATTGCTGCAGAGTTTTTACTACGGTCAACCATATTGAAATGATCAATCCACTTATTGATAGGAGAACCCCAGGAGTTGGCATTATATCTCACACGACTCATGATAGCCAAAGGGATCTGAGGAATATTAAAATCATTAAAAAGTTGAGTTCCTTGAGGCGTAACAAAGTTGTATGGATACTCCTCATCAGTACTCGCTAACGGTCCGGCATGAACACCAATCGCAACGATAGTATCGCCATACAAACCGAACATCTCATCCAGTTTAGCGTGGCCGGTGGGACAATTGGTACATTTATGTCCGGTGTACTCTTCGACGAGTACTTTACGATAGAGATTTGCCGGAGTGAGTTCCGGGAAAGTAACTGTTACGGTAACTTCTCCTTCCTCTTCATTATCCCCAACAATAGGAAGATATGGTTTTTCAATCTCATCACAAGCAAAAAAGAATGTGCCTAAAATGAAAATAAACGATATAATTTGGATCTTTTTCATGAGCTTAAAATTTAGTTGTAATGTTTAAACCGAATCCGTAAGAAGCGGGTACAGCGCGGCATACACCACCGATACAAAGAATTCCCTCTTTGGTTTTACCAAAGTTGGCTGCGATACGAGTAGCACCCACTACGTAAGCAACTGAAAAGTTGTAATAATGGATTCTCATTGCTTCTGCCTGATTTCCGTAATTGTATTGATCTCCCACAGAGAAGAACCAATTGGGACTGATAGAATACTCCAACATACCATAAATCCAGTCACCCATATCCTGTTTAGTGAACAGAGCGTGAAGTTCCCCTCTTAAGGCATGTTTTCTGTTGATTCTGTAGGTTACTTCAGAGGTAATATGGTGAATATGAGCCAATTCTCCGTGTCCTTGCAGTATCAAAAGGTTATAATCGATGTAGTTGTATCCTAACATCAACTTCCAGTCTGCATTGATCTTTTTGGTAACGTCAAATCCAATATCCTGATAGAGTAAGTCTTTCCCAAATTTAAAGAAAGAGGAGGTGTATCCGTCAGTTCCTGAAGGAGTACCAAGCGATAGAGCTTCCTCTACCGGGATCTGCTCAATAGTATGGAAACGGGAGTAGTTGAAAGTGAGGTCAGTGCCATATTTTCCGCCCAATTTTGATTTTTTAGGAATCTGATAGTTCACTTGTCCCTGGAAACCGATTTGGTTGTTGGGTTGACTGGCATAGCTGTAGTTTCCGAGCAACTGATAGGAATATTGTCTGTTGATGGCAGGAATGTAGTTGATACCTAAGAGTGGGGTAGTGGCGCTGATATTGCGTTGAGATCTGAAATCCATATTGTCCGCGCGGATAAAGGATGCCGAGACCCCAAATCCTTTCTGCGAATAGGTAGTTGTAACCAAAAGAGCTTCCCCCTTTTTATAAATAAAATCATTAGTTAAATTAGGATCATTAATTTTAGACGCCATTTCAGCTTCAAGGCGGAATCCTTTAAATCCAAAATTGATACGGTAGGCATACAATCCAACGTTTTGGGGAATCTTTTCAGGAGGAATAAGTCCTTGATATTCAGTTGATTTCTCAAATTTGCTCACAAAACTACCACCGAAAGCCAGGCTAAAGCCTTTCTCTTGCATCTTTTCAAAGATCTGATCCAGACTCACTTCACCATCGATACCGCGAATCATATCGCTTCGCTTAGTATAGTCAAAATCGAAGTTATTGCGCTCGATACCCCATACTCCTTTCACGGCAACTCCTTTGTAAGGATTCACTCTGAAACGAGCACCTAAAAGGGAGTTGTCAATTCCTAACTGACGATCCTCATACGCTCTGAATGACAATCCTGAACCAAACTGTTCATAGAAAGTACCCACAGTAACTTGCAGTAAATCAGTCTTGTAATCAGCGAAATAATGTGTGATGCCTTGTCCTTTGTAGCCAATCTTTTCAAAGTCGATCAGCGGGAATAGATAAAACTCATAGCGTGCTCCTAAAGTAAAACCACCATTATTATAGTTGAGGTTCAACCAGGAGTTGGCACGCACCTTAGATTCCACTTTCTCCGCGCCAATCAATGAATCGGGGATATAGAACATGCCGTTAAAGCAAACATCTCCGGAGATATGTCCACTATTTTGTGCATAACCCATTCCAACAGCAAAAAGGAACAGGAGGGTAATAACCAATTTGATCTGTTTCATAAATGAATCGGTTTATAAATAAGCAATCTATTCGATAGGTTCACCGTTGGCGATTTTCTTAACGATCTCGAACACTTCATATTCGGATCCGGGAGCGTAGGAGGTGTGTTGCCAAACAATCTCTCCATCACCATTGAGGATGCAGAGGAAAGGAATGTCAACAATATTCAACGCTCTTTTTAAATCCCAGTTTTGATCCAACAAAACGGTAAATTCCCAACCTTTACCATTCACAAAAGGCGCGACGCGGGAAGCTGTTTTGGCATCATCAATAGAGATAGCATACAATTTTACACCGGTTTCTTCCACCCAATCTTCGTAAAGATCGTCTATAGCCATCAATTCAGCCAAGCAGGGTTTACACCAGGTTGCCCACAAACTCACAATGATCGGCTTCCCTTCATTGGTGATATCTTTTGTGTTAAAAGCTTTTCCATCAAGGGTTTTGATATCTACTGATGGAAATTGTTGTGCTTTCTTTTCTTGTGCAAATAGGACTAAACCTATCATTAAAAATAATCCTAAAAAAACAGTTTTCTTCATAATTCTATATCAATCGTTTAAAAAAGTATGCAAAAATACACATTTCTCACTGATTTAGACTGCCAAAACGATAAAAAGTTGTAAATTTGCTGCTGATTTTTTTTAAAAATAAATACTTATGGTGAACTATAGAGAGAAATTGAAGCATATTACTACCTTTATTTTTGATTTTGACGGGGTCTTGTCGGATGGTAAGGTGTGGGTTTTGCCCAATGGAGAACAGTTGCGTGCTACCGGCGTTAAGGATGGCTATGCACTGCAATATGCGTTGAAAAAAGGGTATCGTGTTGCGGTTATTTCAGGTGGAATAGGGGAGTCGATGCGATTGAGATATCGTAAATTTACCAATATGGAGATCTACCTGGAAGTCAGCAATAAAAACGAAGTGTTCCAGCAATATCTGGCAAAACACAATATTACTCCGGATGAAGTTTTGTTTATGGGCGATGATATTCCTGATCTGGATGTCATGAAACAGTGTGCCATCAAAACCTGTCCTGCTGATGCGGCTGAAGAGGTGAAGGCTATTTCCGATTATATATCACATAAAAAAGGGGGAGAGGGAGCTGCTCGCGATATCATAGAACAGACCCTCAAGGCTCAAGGACGGTGGATGGAAGCCGATGCAACCATCTGGTAACTTAGCGCGATAGCGTAAGGGTTGCGTTGAGTCCGGCGCGGTTACAGCTTCGGATTACATTCAGTGATACAGCATCCTTTTTGTTATCCACAATGCGGATTTGCATCTTGCGAACGTAAACATTATTCTCTTTCTTCCACTCGGTAGCTTTGAGAATTTTGATTCCGTCGGTTTTATAATCTGTGTCTTTCAGATCAACACCGCAATTACCGTGTGTATAGCGGTAAGTCAAGACCAATGTATAGGTTTCTCCGTTCTTAACATGCTCCGGTTTAACCTCTTTGCCTGATTTGTCGGTCAATACAAAGTCGATACCGCATGCAAAGGAAAAGGTGATACTCATGAATAAAATAGCAAATATGAGAGTTAATTTTTTGCCCATTCCGGATGTTGAAAAATAGTTACGTTTCATGATTAGATATTTTGTAATTTTGTTGATTAATATTAAAACTCAATTTATGAACAAAGGGAAGCTCTATTTAATTCCATCGCCCTTAGGTGAAACAGCGTTTGAACACCTTTTTCCACCCTTCAACTCCACTTTAATTCACTCCTTAGACTATTTTATTGTAGAAGAGTTTAAAACGGGACGAAGATTTATCAAGAAAATGGGAATGCCTAAGCCGATAGATCAGTTACACTTCTTTTTACTGAACGAACACACCCGTCCGAAAGAGGTTGAAGCATTGTTAGAGCCCTTACTTTTCGGGTTTAATATGGGACTCCTTTCCGAAGCAGGAACGCCTTGTGTCGCCGATCCGGGTTCGTTGGTAGTCAACAAAGCGCAGCAGATGGGCATTGAGGTCATTCCGTTAATTGGACCTAACTCCATCTTGCTGGCATTAATGGGCTCCGGATTAAACGGACAAAAGTTTGCTTTCAACGGCTATCTTAACCGTGACAGGAAATTAAGAGAAAAAGAGTTGAAGTTTTATGAATCTTTAGTCTTTAAAACCGACCAAACCCAGATATTTATCGAAGCTCCCTACCGCAATAATCACTTTTTTGAGTCGATGTTGGAGGTCTGCTCCCCTGAACTCAAAATCTGCCTCGGCGTAGACCTCACCACCGACCAACAGCTCCTTAAAACCCGCACCGTCTCCCAATGGCGCAAAGAAAATATAGACCTGCACAAACGCCCAACAGTGTTTCTAATGGGAAAATGAAACTGATTTCGGATTTCCGCCTTTTTTTGATTTCTAACTCGTAATTCGTAATTCGTAATTGGATTTATTTCGCCTTTCGACTTTCGACTTTCGCCTTTATTTCCTGTTTTTTATTTTGGATTTTAAAAAAAAATAGGGGGCAGGACATTCTTTCCTATTTAGATATTTCATTTCCCCACTCGGAAAATATTGGAGCTTTTTTTATTTTTGAGTGTAAAAAGATCGAACATCAAATTTTGACTTTTATCCAGTTATACTTTTGTTTGCCATATTCTTGAATTCTCTTGATTAAATATTGGAATTGTTATCTTTTAGAAAAATTCTTTTTATTCTTCTTCATTCTATTTTTTTGATTTAAGATATTTTTTCCCTTCCCAAACGAGATAATAAATCTTATTTTGATAATAAAATAACAACCAAAACAATCCTATAAACAAAATAATCAAAATTATAACTAACCCCAATGTGTTATTAAAATAAGTTTTGACAAATTTATAAATCATATTATCACAATGAACCAAGATAGCTATATAGAAAGGTATGACTCCAATAATATTTCTTATAAAAGCTACTTTAATTTCTAAATTTGGGATATTATTCAAAGAATTCTTTTTCATTAGAAAATAGTATGCTTTATAATACTTATCGTGAATTTCTTCTGTCACTAACTCTTTACCGATCTCTTTATTGTATAGTTTTTTATATTGTTCAGATATGAGACGTGCATTGTTTCTAAATCTATAAAAACATAAGTCTAATAATCTATGCCATAATAAACCGATGAGATAACTCAAAAATAAAATTATGCTAACAAACCAAAAATTATTTGAGACTTCAGAACTAATTGGGAAATTACCAGATAAAAGAAATATTATTACCGAAATTAGTAATCCTGGTACAAGAATGGAAAAGAAGTCGTACACTGAAAATTTTGAAGAAAAATCCATAATTAAACTGTTTATTTATTTGGGTTAAGTACTAATTTAAAACATTAAATCTTTCAATATTAAATAGAGACGTTTTTTCAACCATTCTATTGTCATTAATATAGCGAGCAATTGCTAAAAAAACTCCGATGCCCATGTTAGATCCTCAAAAAAAAGAAAATATAAATAAAATTGCAAACACTTTCACAGTGGATAAATGATGACAAAATAAATGTATAAATAAAAAATATTTTCCTTCTTCGGCGTAGGATAAATATTGGGGATAAACCAAAAATTGTACTCACTTCCATTTTTGTATGTGAATATAAACTATATTCTTCATTTTTAGAAAATGTTTTATTTACTTTTAAATAACTACATGTTTTGCCTAATATTTTTTGGTTATACGCTTTTGATATATTTTCAACTTTTTAAAATTTTTCTGCAGAAAAACACGATTTATTTAATAAGGCACATTATTCTATTTTATTGTCATCATTGTTATTTGAATCAGTATTAAAGTTTTCTTGTTTAACTTCTAATTCATCTTCTAGGTCTGTCATTTTTCTAAAATTTTCCCTTAAGACAACTAGGAATAAAATATCCACAGTGTAAGAAATGATATGAAGCCATAAGGGAATTCCATATTCAAAAATATAGTATATAGTGATAAGATTTAGTACAATTGTTAATACTGCATATATTATAAATAAAGTTCCTATTTTTTGCTCTTCTTTAATTTCATGCAGTTGTATTCCAGCAACTAGAATTAATATTTTTTCTATAAAAATTAAGATTATAAATAAATATGCAAATACTTCACTATTAAATACTTCCAATAACCCAAAACATAGTATTGCTACAATATCAACCCGAGCTATTACTACTAGTAAGGGGATCACCTTTTGATAAAATTTTTGGATATAATCCTTTAGCAGTAACCATATGCCTACAAATGACAAATTTAGTAGTGCAAAAACAAGCAAATCAGGAATTTTTGTAATCCACCTAAATTTATATTCAATACCAACGTCTTGCATAAAACTAATAAAAGAAAATGCAATACCAAAATAACATAACAGGTTAATCAAGTATGCTTTGTCATAAATTTTTGATTTTTCAATCATAACAATTAATTTTTAAAATTTGCACCTACTCTTTTTAAGGTTTTCGGCTTTCCCTTTTTGGGTATTGTTATAGTTAAGGTAAGTACCAAACTATATTTAGGGCAGTATTTTTTATTTGTTTATATTCTTTTCAAAGAGCTTGATCTCTAAGTTTGCAAAGCTACTTGTTTTATTAATAATTTCAATAATTTTGTTCAATTAAAAAATGTAAACTATAATAACTAAAAAAATGTCAATTTTTAATCACTAATATTGTGCTTCTTTAAAATAAATTGCCCATACTCCCGTCTTTTGTATAAGTATATCACCTCTTTTTTCCATGTGACAGATTGATTATTCCGGTGAAACTGAGATTACATTAACTTAATGCTATGACATTTTTTTAATCCCAAAATGAATCATAATCATAAAATGTGTAATTTCCTTCATACGATGTTATTTTCCAATCAAAATCTTTTGTTAAATAAAAAAATACATTAAAACTTAATCCATCACCAGTTATATATAAAACTTCAACTTCTGCAGACTTATTATCATCAGATATTTCTTCATCGATTATATTATAACTCACTAAGCCATCTTTTGCCCTATACATTTCTATATAATCTTCTTTAATTGAATTTGCCTCAATGTTTTTTGTGCATTTTGAAGCATTTTCATAGTCCCCTTCCATGACATAAAAACAAAAGTCCGAAACTTTTTCTCTAGGAGAAGAACAACTCATTAATAAAAACAGTAATGTTGATATAAAAAAATACTTTTTCATAATGGATATTGTTTGAATTGTTATAATTTCTACTCTCAAATGTAACCTTGGAGGTTTAATGTTAATGTTATTAAAAAATATTAGTCAGGTGTAACATATCTATTTAGTTCTTTTAATATTTCATCTATTGGTATGACATTTATAATTCAAAAAACTTGCAGGATTCATGTACAATTTTAATTGATATGATAGTTTTACTAGTTTTGAATTATCTTCTTTTTCAGTAATTGCAATTGCACAAAACTCGGCAACTGCTTTACGAAGTTCTGTTAAGTACTCCTTTCGAGCAATCGTTATTGTGTTAATAAAAGTGTTTTTGTTTGATTGCCTCAAAGTTACAAAAATATTAGTTAAACTAACGGCAAGTGTAAATATTATACCAATGAAAGTAATTAAGTCCATATCTTTTTTTTTAGAGTGATGTTAATCGTGATCGTCATTGTCATCGTCATCATCACCACTAAAAATTCCGGAAAATAACACGTAAATTGACATAATAAATGCTATCATTGATAGAAATAGCATAATCCATTGTAGCAGTGGTGAATCAAAGAAGTGACCATCTTTTACAAACCCATAATATTTTTCATTAATACGAAAGAGAAAGCCATCGGGATCAAGAATAACGCTTGATTCAAATTGTCCGGTATAAAGATAGTGGAGGAAAGCATCTATTTCTATTCCCAAAATCAAATGCCAACTACCAAAATAAAATAAAGCCAATCCAATCCCAACGACAATAATAAATCCAATTATTCTTCCACCCCAACCCCAAGACTTATTTTCTTCTTTTGTTTTTTTCTCATCATTTTTTTTTATTTCTTCCATTTTTAATTGATTGATTAGTTGATTGTTTTTAAAATTTTATTAAATATGATTATGCAAAATTGGCTCTTGATAGAGTTCATCTTAAAGCTAATTATGATTTGAAATTAGATTAGTGCTTTCTTGACATTTCTTTCATCTCTCTCCAATATTTTTTTAACTTTTTCCAAGCAGAACCACTAACATATTCTTTCTTTCCATCCTCGTCATATAACTGCCGACCATATTTATCTTTTCTCTCTTTGCTAGAATCAGCAATTAAAAGAGTCAATGTAATTAAAAACAATACAAGAGCAGAAAGGAGAAATGCAGATTTACATATAATAGAAATAACTTTAAAATTTATAGGATGAGATGTCCGTATGGTTAGAAAAACTGATATAAAAAAAGGAATTAGTGCTAAAACTAGTAATATACCAGAGAAGTTACCCTGATTTATAGATAATATCGTAAATGTCATAAAAACAGCAGAAATTACAAGAAGAACGATATCCCAAATGGTAAAAAATATTGGAATTCTTTTTTTATATGATATTCTAAAGAGTATAAAGAAAACAACAAGAGAAATTAAACCCATATAGAATAATGGACGTAAAAAAAAGTCATCTTTTTTTTCTTTTACCGAACTATTGTCTGTCTTGATTATAGTTTCCAAGTATTGCATCATAACATATCCTTCAGAGTTGTTTGATAATGTAATTTTTCCCCATTCATTACCATCTTCTGAAGTTATTATTTCTTGTAAATTCACAACATCATTTTGGTAGAGCTGTCCTATAACTTCGCAGTTTTTATTTGCACAGGCTCTTATGTTTAGCTTGTTTGCTGTTACCTTGTAGTTATCAGCGAACGCAACTACATTCAACATAATAAGTAGTATAAAAACTAGATATTTTTTCATATTTGACAAATTTAATGTGTTCATTTTTGATACCCTCATTCGTGTCGGGTGCAACTTTTTAAAATGGAATGCCTACTCTGTTTAACGCTTTTCGGCGATGGTGTTTAAATATTACTATAATGGGAAGGAATAAAATCCATTATCGATCAGCATTTTAGCAAAAGTAAGACCGTCTACCAAATAGACATTTTCCTCTTTAGCAAGTTTCTTCGTATCGTCAGTGAAGTCATCACACGTGGAAATTACCCACAATTGAGTTGAACGGTCCTCTAGACTACGTTCAAAGGTCTTGGCGTAAGAGGTAATTTGTTCAACTGCCCAAGAATCTGTATTACCGCTATGTGCTTTTACTTGAATCAATATGGTGTGATTATTTAATTTATCAAAGGTCGCGATTACATCCGTATCACCATCTTCAGTTGAGGCAGAGTTTTTAGCAGGCACATCAACGGAAGCTCCTAAAGATTCCATATACCATCTCACCAAATCTTCAATTTTACGGTCGTTCATCAATTCGCGCATCTGTTGACTAAGAACTTTAGCAGATTCATCTATAAATGCAGCTCTTAAATTGATCGGTTCTTTCTTTTCAATAGCTAACCCCACATCTTCTGCTAAATCTGAAATATTCGCATTGGTAGTCATGATTTTCATACGGGAATATAATTTTTGAGTGGCGTATTCGTTACGCGATATGTTTAATCTAATCGGTGTAACTTTTCGATAAAATCCCATATCTATTTCACCATGCTCGTATTCGGGATACCCATTTTTATTCAATACAGCCTGCTTGCCATTCCAATTTACCCACAAATTTTGATCAAAAGTTTCATTGTTAAACACTACATTGTCTGTAATTTGGTAAATGCTGAATTCTCCACCATCCAGTGGAACTACTACAATGTCACCCTGTTTCATTTCTTTTAAAAAGCGCCATAGGTTGTTTCTATTTCGTGGACGTCCCCATCCAATTTCTTCAAAAACTTTTTCAAAAGATTCTCTATCTTTGATAAGTCTCTTGTGAAAATTCTGATCAGATAAATCACTCCAACCGATGGAGATAATGTTGTGTTTTGTAAGCAGTTCGTGTGTGAACGGCCAAGCGTGGTCGCCACATTTGCAACGATGTAACCAATAATTTTTTTCTTCCATAACGATAATGATTTAATATTAATAAGGTGTTTTTTGATTTCGCGATAAAAAGGAAAGAGCGCACCCCTCCAGACCTTCAGGTAGAAAAGGCATCGCCAAACGCCGCGAAACACTGAAATACAGGAAAAGGGCACGCCTATAGCGACGTACCTTGCCTGTGTTCCTTGTTTCTGATTTTGGCGATTTCTTTCTACAAGAACACAACCAATTACGGATAATTACTCCGTAATTCTCATCTGCAAAGATAACACTTCTTTTCATAATTTCAATGTTTTTTATAATTTTTTTTTAGCAGTTTGGCGATGCCTTTCCATCAATGAAGAAAAAGAGGGTAATGCTCTAACTCTGCATAGCAAAAGTAGATAGCAAGTATGCGATTACATTGCATAGTCAATTTTATTTTAATCTTTCTTAAAACATTAAGACTATGCCACAAAGTTTCATAGTCTTTCTGTATCTTTGCGGTATAAAAAATAAATATTATGACTATAAATTTAATAAAGAGGTATATATGGTTGATCGACACCATTAATCAAGCTGGTTTTGAAGGAATTACATTTAAGGAAATAACAAATAGGTGGCAACGGCAATATTCCCTATCGGGAGGGGAGGATTATAAATGGCGTACTTTTATGAACCACAAGAGTGATATTTCGGAACTATTTGGCATTAACATAGCTTGCCGGAAGAGTACTAATAGCTATTATATTGCTGACCGTGAAGATCTGAAGAAGGTTTCAGGTATAAAGCATTGGATGTTAGAAGCCTTGTCGTTGAGCAATCTGCTTAATGAAAGTATGCAGCTTAAAAATCGTATCATTTTAGAGGAAAATCCTTCCGGACGTGAACTGCTTCCCATTATATTTGAAGCTATGCGTGATAGTAAAATGTTGACTTTCAATTATAAACCATTTTGGGTTGAGGATGATTATGTTGCTCCCCACGACAATGTGGAACCCTATGCCGTCAAATTGTTTAAACGCCGTTGGTATCTGTTGGCAAAGTACGGCGAATCACCGCTAAAGATTTATGCTTTGGATCGTATTTCAGAACTGGATATCGAGTTTGAGAGTTTTACGTTACCTGATGATTTTGATGCAGAGGAGTTTTTTAGCACCTGTTTCGGAATTATTGTCAGCGATGAAGAACCGGAACACATAGAGATCAAAGTGGAAGATTTTCAGGCTAATTATTTGCGTACGTTACCATTGCATCATTCTCAAAAAGAGGTAGAACGCACAGAGCAATACACAATATTCAGATTTTTCCTTCGTCCAACGTTCGACTTTATACAAGAGTTGCTATCCCTTGGGAATACAACAGAAATATTATCTCCTGCTCATTTACGTGCAGAAATAGCGCATATCGGCAAAACAATGGCGAAATTGAATGGGAAGAAAAAAAAACCAATAAAGTCGAAAGTCGAAAGGCGGAAGGCAGAATGATTTCGGATTTCGGATTTCGGAATGGAAAAAATGCGGAAGGCGGAGGGCGGAAGGCGGAATGAATTCAATTACAAATTAGACCTCCCCTAGCCCCTCCAAAGGAGGGGAACAATCAAAAAAACAATGAAATGGTCGTAGAGACAGGGTATGCCCTGTCTCCATGATGTTATTATGCGACAGATTTAAATTAATTTCAAATATTTGATATTCATGAAATTACGGGACAAAAATATTAATTGAACGTGGTTGTAGAGACGCAATGCTTTGCGTCTCTAAGACAATATTCACATTTCCATGCACATAACCACAAAACGATCCATTCATTCCGAAATCCGAAATTGTTTCCAGAGTGGGGTAGTGGAATAACAAAAGAGACACCTCAAATCCTGCCCCCCATTTTTTTTTAATCCAAAATAAAAAACAGGAAAAAACAGGAAATCTATTAAAGTCGAAAGGCGTTTTTTTGTGATTTTAATTTTAAAGTTGTACATTTGCAACTTGAATTGTAGTCGAGAAAAATCTACACAAAACTCTTAATCTAAATAAACTCATTATGTTACAAGAATCTACAATTAAAGACAAGTTAAAGTACATTGAAAGACCAATGAAAGACCTAACAAATTCAAATATTGATAGGCAAAACATTCTAAATAATCGATTTGCCCTTGAGAAAATCCAAGAATATATTGGAGTTTCCGGCTTGTTCTTCGAAGGAGAATATAAATTTACGACTCAAATGGTTGCTGATTTTTATGGCGTTGAAGAAAGGACGATCAAAAGATATTTGGAAAACTATGAGCAAGAGCTAAAGCATAACGGATATATTTTAAGTAAGGGTAAACAGTTGAAAGACTTGAAGTTACAGTTTGGTCATGTCATCAATGTCCCGAGCAAAACAACACAACTTGGACTTTTTATATCCGATGAAAATATCAACGAGTAAATCATTTTACATTTATTGACTTTAATTTGTGATTTGTTTATTCCGCCTTTCGACTTTCGCCTTTAAACTTTTATATAACCCTTTAAGGCTAACATTATAATAAATTTGGGCTCTAATTTGTTTGTTTATATGGTAAATGTTCGATAAATGCCACACCATTTTGATTCTCAATTATTTTTAAAGCACCTGAGTTGGAAAAGGTGTGCATAAATGCATGGTGGGTTGTTAATACTAAATCCTGTAATTTATTATCTGATTCCAATTCAACAATGTTTAATCCCATCTCTTTACAGGTTGAAAGTGATATATGTCTTGCATGAGTTTTTGAATTATCATGACTCGAAAAGTGCTCGATCACCCTTTCTGTTTTATGACTTTCATTTTCAAACATATTATCATTAAGCCAGTACTCGGCAAGTTGAACTGACATATCTATTGCGTGTTTGCAAGAGCTTAAAAATGTTGGATGATATTTTGAAATGATAAACTGCCACAAAGCTGCATTTTTTGGATCATTTAAGATCTCTTTTCTAGCCCTTTCAAATTCAGCAATGACTGCCTGACAAGGGATGTTACCCATTTGGGGATCAATGGGGCCTAAACTGGAATGTTTTCCCATTAAAATCTCTTTGCATGAGAAAGCGATCATTGTCCCGGCTGACATTGAAAGCTGTGGTACAATCGCACGGATATTTTTACCAAACATGGACTTTAAATATGTAACAAGTGCTTCAGCTGCAACAAGACTACCTCCTGGTGTATGCAGGATTAAGTCCAATCCTTTTGTTCTATCCATTTTATGGATATTTAGCATAAAACCGGAAATATCTTTATCGTTAACGATAACATCAGGAGAATTAGGACGTTGAAGCCATCCGGAATAATAGGCAATTACGTTCCGCTTTGTGTATAAGAAAATTTGTTTTAAATATTTTCTTCTTACAACATCAAGGGCTTGATTACCTTGCATGTTGACTTTAGCAACTTCTTCAATTACTTCTTTCCAATTGGGCATAGTCGTGATTTAGTGAATGAGTGTTTGGAGTTATTATAGGAGTAGGATGTTCTTCATAAAGAGTAAATTCTTTGATCGTATCGCCCTCTTTATTCCATTCATGTTGAATGTTGTTAGCATTAATACCAAGAATAGAGAAAATTTCAGAGTATTCCTTTTGAAAGTTCTTTACATTATTCTTCTTTACTTTTCTATCTTCCTTGGTCATAATAATTTAGTTTAATGTTTTGTATAAAGATAAATGATTCGAAAATTAACGATTCTGCGGCAAAGATACAATTTTCTTGAACATAAAGACCCACTTTCTAAATTATTATTTGCTCGGAACATTGATGCTATAATAATTCGTAATTCGTAATTCGTAATTGATTCACTCCGCCTTCAATTCATTCTTCATTCGTAATTGAAATTCCTCCGCTTTGTCTTGGTCCAAACCGAATTCTGTGGCGAGTGCTAACAGGTCGGTTGGGGTTGGTTCTATAGCATTGTTAACCGTTGTGGTGTGGTAGCCATTGAAGCCGTCGGAGGGGAGGAGGTCGTATGCGGGGGCTAATTGCCATTCGCCGTCGTAGAGAAAAGCGAAATTCTTGGCATGGTCATCTTTGTTGCCAATGAAGACGTTGAAACACATCAATTTATATAGTTGCCACAACTCAACCATCGAGTGGGTGAGGAGAGAAGTGACCTGAAAGAGGTGTTTGTAATCGATGGAAGGTACACGGTAATCCGCACCGAGCAGTCCGGCAGCGCTAATCACATGCTGGCGGGTGCCCTGTTGGCGGTCGAAACGCTTCGTGCCGAAGAAGCGGTTGTCAAAAAGTTTGCAGGGCATCATCCGAATGCCTAGTTTTTGCGTTAATTCTGCATAGTAGAGCTCCTGTTTGCCAATATTTTTGGGATCTTGCTTAGCAGGGAACTTTACCAGCCACTCTCCCTCTTCGTTGGTAACAAATATTTTGGGACGTGCCCCACCGGGAGAACCCCCACGCTGAACCAGTTCCTGTAGATTGTCGCCCGTATAATTGTCATTGCTGAGAATCGCTTCCGATTCTGCCGCTAATCGCTCAAAATTAACGTAATCCGAACATTTTGAGAAACTTTGATCCGGTCGAAATTCTAATGCACCCCGTCCCTGACTACCAACCAGATACAGTTGTTGCAATAAGTTTAGTTTCTCCACTTGAATCCCTTGCGTCAAAAGGTATCGCGACAAGATCAATTGTCCCCAACCATCCGGCAAACAATCGTCGAAAACGCCGAAACCACCCTCAAAAGGATCTCGTTTTGCGATTTTCAGATCTGCGGTGAGCGGCAACTCGAAAGGTGAAATGGAGAATCCATCTGTCAACCACTCTGCTGAATATTCAAAGGCACATAAACCGTCGGGAGTCATCGCCATCCGTCCGACAAGCCTATGGTGCATCCAGACTTCAATTTTATCGGGTATTTTCATTTTCGTGTTCCTCTTTTTCGTTTCATATTCTTATTTTCCAGCATTTCATCCAATGATTGCCATTGTCGTTGTTGAAACAGCGCATTAAAGTCATTCAGACAATTGAGTGCAAACGCCAATTTCAACAGATTTTGAAGCGAAATCTTCCCGGTTCGTTCAAACAATCGATAGGTAGGCAAAGGTAGATCCGCCCGCGATGCCAATCCCGCTTGTGTCAGATTCCGTTCCAACCGCCGTTGCTTCACCTTTTCGGCAATTTTTATCGCCATCTCATTCATTTTTACCCCTTCCAAATCCAAAATCTCAATCATGATATCCAATTTTATTCAATATGCAAAGATACAAATAATTAATAATATAATAATAGTTAATGTGAAATAAATCTGTTAAGTGATAAAATGATATCAAAAGGCGGAAGGCGGAATGCGGAAGGCGGAATGAGAAAAAGTCGAAAGGCGAAAGTCGAAAGGCGGAATACAATTACGAATTACGAATTACGACAAATTAACAATTCGAAATTTTTGAATTTATGTGTTTAATTGTAGGGATAGGTCGCGACCTGTCCACGATAAATAAAACAATGAACGTGGCTGTAGAGACGCAATGCTTTGCGTCTCTATGACAATATGCACATTTCCATACACATAACCACAAAGGATCCATATATTTCGAAATCCGAAATCGTTTCCGAGTGGGGAAACGGAATAACTAAATAGGGAAGAGTGTCCTGCCCCCCTTTTATTTAAAATACCAAATAAGAAATCAGAAATAAGAAATAAAGGCGAAAGTCGAAAGTTGGAAGGCAATATAAAACAATTACATCCTGAACCTAAAAAATCGAAATCCGAAGATATTCTAAACTGTTTTTTTATTCCGATATCCGCCCTCCGCCTTCCGCCTTTTAATTCTAAATTCTAATTTCTAATTTCTAAATTTTATTTATCTTTGCGGATTGTTTTTGAATTTATAACACGATAATAGATTTTAAGATATGAGAAAGAGTAAATTAGGTCTGGATTTTGACAAAGTGGACAAAGCAAAAGGGTTTGCGAAACAGATTGCAGATGGTGTTCAACAATTTGTGAATAAACATACGACTGTTGCGGTGGAGAGAACATTGTGTCGTTTATTGGGTATCGATGGGGTTGATGTTCATGATGTGCCGCTGCCTAATGTGGTTGTGAATCAAATCCAGGAGGCCGGATTGCTTTCTCAAGGAGTGGTTTATTATCTCGGTAATGCGATATTGGAAACCGGGTTAAAACCTCAGGAAATCGCTGAAAAGATTGCCAATGGAGAGTTAGATATTACTCGTTTGCCGATCCATTCCAATGAAGAGATTCATAAAGCAATTGCGCCTTATGTGGATCAAACTATGGAGCGGATTAACCGCAATGTGGCTCGCAGAAATCAATATTTAGAAGAGATCGGTGAAGGTCCGAAACCTTACATATACGTTATTGTAGCGACCGGTAATATTTTTGAGGATGTGGTTCAGGCGCAAGCAGCTGCCAGACAAGGTGCGGATATCATTGCGGTGATCAGAACTACAGGACAAAGTTTGCTCGACTATGTGCCTTATGGTGCTACTACAGAAGGATTTGGAGGAACTTATGCAACGCAGGAGAACTTCAAAATTATGCGTAAAGCATTGGATGAAGTAGGTGAGGAGGTAGGTCGTTATATCCGCTTGTGCAACTACTGCTCCGGCTTGTGTATGCCTGAAATCGCCGCTATGGGCGCGTTGGAACGCTTGGATGTGATGCTGAATGATGCGCTTTATGGAATCCTGTTTAGAGATATTAACCCTCAAAGAACTTTGGTTGACCAGTTTTTTTCCAGAGTTATCAATGGTTATGCCGGTGTGATTATCAATACTGGGGAGGATAACTACCTTACTACTGCGGATGCATATGAAGAAGCACATACCGTACTGGCTTCCGACCTGATTAATGAGCAATTGGCTCTGCTTGCCGGAATTCCGGAAGAACAAATGGGCTTGGGTCACGCTTTTGAGATGGATCCCGATATGAAGAACGGATTCTTGTATGAATTGGCACAAGCACAAATGACCCGCGAAATTTTCCCTAATGCTCCTCTGAAATATATGCCTCCAACCAAGTTTATGACCGGAAATATATTTAAAGGACATATCCAGGATGCACTCTTTAATATGATCTCAATTTGGACCGGACAAGGGTTGCAACTATTGGGTATGATGACCGAAGCGATTCATACTCCTTTCATGTCTGACCGTTATTTGGCGATTGAAAATGCCAGATACATATTCAATAATATGAGAGATCTGGGTGATGAAGTCACCTTTAAAGAAGGAGGAATCATCAGTGAAAGAGCAAAATTAGTTCTGGATAATGCGTATAATCTGCTTGAAGCAATGGCTAAAGAGGGGTTATTTGACACCCTTGAGAAGGGCTTGTTTGCAGGAATTAAACGTTCCAAAGTGGGAGGAAAAGGATTGGCAGGAGTAAGTCAGATTAACGAGAAATTCTACTTTAATCCGTTTATTCCTCGTATGCTTCAAAAGTAGGTTCCGGCTTCCAGCTCTGTTTATCGTACCATTTGTAGATAATCAAAATGTTCATCAGTAATGCGAAAAGTGATGAGATGGGTTCGCTGTACCATACTCCGTTGACACTCCATATTGGTGGCAGAATCAGCAAGAAGGGGAGTAAAACAATCACCTGACGGAACATGGACAAAAAGATCGATATACGTGCTTTTCCAATGGCAAGAAAAAACTGAGAAGTAACCAATTGAAATCCTACAAAAGGAAAGGCTAAAAAGTAGATTCTTATTCCATTGGTTGTGATATCAATCAATTCTTTATCTGTGGTGAATGCCTGAGCGATCATGTGCGGGTAGAGTAGTGCAACAACCCACGCTACAATTCCAACAATAGTAGCCCATTTTACAGTCAATTTATAGGTATCCCACATTCTTTGGTATTGCTTGGCTCCGTAGTTATATCCCACAATGGGTTGCATTCCCTGGGCAAATCCAAAGAAGATCATGGTTACTAATCCCGCTAAACTATTGATAATTCCGGCAGCTCCAATGGCAAAGTCGCCACCATATTGCTTGAGTTGCCGATTGATCACCGCTATGACAATAAACGCGAATATGTGAACTAAAAAGGGAGACAATCCGATAGAGAAGATTTTTGCGATAATCTTTCTGGAGAGTTTAAAGCCATTTTTAGCATAATGCACTGTGTGTTTGGATGACAGAAAATGGTAGAAGAGCATATTCAGTCCGATGAACTGCGATAAAACTGTCGCCAGTGCGGCACCTCGAATCCCCCAATGTAGTACAAATATAAAAAAGGGAGCCAAAATAAGATTGCAAATCACAGAGACGATCATGCCGAGCATAGCTTTGGATGGATAACCGGAAGCACGCATGATGTTGTACAACCCGTAAAACAGATTTCCAAAAACATTCCCGATCAGGATAACCTGCATAAAATCGCGGGCGTAGGGAAGGGTTAACTCACTGGCACCAAACGCGATCAATATGGGATCCAGGAAAATAAAGGCAAGAATTGAAAAGGTACCCCCAAAGATAAAAAAGAGCAAGGTGGCATTCCCTAACGTTTTGTTAGCCAGATTGTAACGTCTTTCTCCTAAACGAATTGAGATAATGGCAGCAGCACCGGCACCAATAAGCGTACTGAGTGCAACGGCAATATTCATCAAGGGAAGCGTCAACGCCAAGCCGGAAATAGCGTAAGGACCAACTCCTTGTCCAATAAAAATACGGTCGATAATGTTGTATAATGATGTGGATGTAGAAGCAACAATGGCAGGAATGGAATATTTCCAAAAAAGAGATTTGATCGATTCCGTTCTTAACTTGCTCATATAATGATTGTTAGAATATTTTAGTTCAATAAATTGAGAACCAGCGAAATTATGAAAAAAATCCGAAATTATTTTGATTTTTGATTTTGTAATCTTCCGACAGGCAGAACGAATCCAATTTTAGAACCCCAAAATGTATTCAATGCCGTTTCAGTAGAGACGTTGCATGCAACGTCTCTACAAATAAAAATTTCAAATACAAAATTAAATTATTTTGACAATTGAATAAAAACGGTTATATTTGTGTGTCAAATTCTAAATTAACTGTATTAACTTGTGCTATCAGGGTTCTTTTAATTATGCCTGTAGCTTGAATCTAATAAATTACTAAATTATGACTGACAAATTCCGAAACAAGTATCGTGTACCATCCACCAGATTACAAAACTGGGACTATCGTTCACCGGGCGCCTACTACATCACCATTTGCACCCATGACAGTTCCTATAAATCTGCTATAACCTATCATGTACATCGGTTAGGATTTGATTTTCAATGGCAACCCCGTTTTCACGACTATATCATTCGTGATGAAAAAATATTTCAAAAGATTGCCAAATATATTCGTGATAATCCGGCAAATTGGGAAAAGGACAGGTTTTATAAAAACAATTTTTAGGGTATCAATGCGTTGAAATGTTGCATGTTCATTTGTAGAAACATTGCAAATTCGTCTGTTGAAATGTTGAATGTTCGTTTGTAGAGACGTTGCATGCAACGTAAATTCTAAATTTACATATCCGTAATTCGTAATTCGTAATTCGTAATTCGTAATTTGTAATTGGATTCCGCCTTCCGCCTTCCGCCTTTCGCCTTCTATAGGGGTTTTACCTCAAAGCAGATTCCAGCATCATTAATTCTAAAATCACTAAGCCTGCCAATAAATTTTGAGATTCACCATTGATTTCTAAATCTTTAAGTTTAATGAATCCTGTTTTTTTGTTAAACAGATATTGCAGTTTGGCAGTTTTAAACTCAACTGATTCATCCCTTTTATCAATGCTTACTTCAATGATCTTAATATCCCGATTGGTTTCACTATCGTCGCTCAACACTGAATAGTTCACTTCACCCCTTAATCCGGCTAATTTTGTGAAATAATCATCATACGTTGTGGAACCATCTTCTCTTATTGTCGCTTTAAACTTCTCGATAATCTTTTGATTTGCAATGTTAAATGGATTACATGAAAAAATAGCTAGTAAACAAACAATAACTGCAAAATAACGTGTTACTCTTTTCATTGGTTTATACATTTCTTCTAAGGGTACAAATATACAAAACTTTAGAACACACCAGCCTATTTTGAAAGTCGAAAGTCGAAAGTCGAAATATTTTGAAGATAGAATGAACTCCCTGATAATCAAATAATTCTAAATTTAAATTTTCGTAATTCGTAATTCGTAATTGGTCAAATATTTTCCAAAAGCCATAAAATAGAAGAGTGGGGTGATAAATTAGCAGTTACGGGAGGTTTTGTCTGCCCCCCTTTTATTTTAAATACCAAATAAGAAGTAAGAAATTAGAAGTAAAGATAAAGCATTCATAATGTGAAAGATAAAAGAAATTTTGAAAGTACAGTCCCCTCAAAAAAAAATTACGAACCCGTAATTCGTAATTCGTAATTTCCTTCTACCTTCTACCTTCTTCCTTCTACCTTCAATTTGTGCCCAGGACAAGAGTCGAACTTGCACAGGATTGCTCCCACTACCACCTCAAAGTAGCGTGTCTACCAATTCCACCACCTGGGCTAGCAAAACTTCGTAATAAAAATTTAATCACTACGAAGTAACTTTGAGGGCGCAAAGATATAGAAAAATATTGTACTTTTGCAGGTTGGTAAATAAAAATTCAATTTTTATATAATGTACAATCAACCCACTAGAAAAAAGCCTGTTAGGAAGGTGAAAAAAGAGAAATCAAAATGGATTAAGCGCTTTTGGATCTTCTACGTAGTCGCAGTACTCCTTGTTTTTCTTCTTTTTGTTCTCATATCTTACGGCTATTTGGGTTTTATGCCCTCTTTTGCTGATTTGGAGAATCCTAAAACCAATCTGGCAACCGAGGTTTATTCTGCCGACGGGGAGCTGTTAGGTAAATATTATCTGGAAAATCGTTCTCCCTGTAAGTATGATGAGTTGTCACCTTCCTTGGTGAATGCACTGATTGCAACGGAAGACGCGCGCTTTTACAGACACTCCGGAATCGATGGAAGAGCTTTGGTAAGGGTTTTCTTTGGGGTAATGACCGGAAGTCACAAGGGGGGAGGAAGTACGATTACCCAACAATTGGCAAAAAATCTTTTCCCCAGAGATCCTAATGCAGGAAAAATGAAAATCATTTTTACAAAGCTGAAAGAGTGGGTGGTGGCTATCAAATTGGAACGGGGCTACTCGAAAAATGAGATTATTGCCATGTATTTCAATACGGTTGATTTTGGGAGTAACTCCATGGGGATCAAGTCAGCGGCAGCTACCTTTTTCAATAAAACTCCGGCAGAATTAAGTGTTGAGGAGTCTGCGCTATTGGTGGGAATGTTGAAAGCGCCAACCAAATATAGTCCGCGTAGAAATCCAAATGCTTCTTTAAACAGAAGAAATACAGTACTCTCTCAAATGGAGAAGTATAAATATCTGGAAAAAGAGCAATTTGACTCCATCAAAGCGATTCCTATTGATATTTCAGGATATAAGATGCAGCATCATGCAACCGGTTCTGCCACCTATTTCAGAGAGTATCTGAGATTATATTTGACAGAATGGTGCCGAAAAAATCCTAAACCTGACGGCACCTATTACGATATCTACAAAGATGGTCTCAAAATATACACCACAATCGATTCCAGAATGCAAAAGCATGCCGAAGAGGCAGTGAGAGAACATATTTGCGGGCATCTTCAACCCCTCTTTTTTAATCATATCAAAGGAAGAGCCAACGCGCCTTTTGTCAATATCAGCAATGAAGAGACGGAACGGATTCTGGTTGCCGCGATGAAGCGTTCGGAGCGATATGAGATCATGAAAGATGCCGGTTTTTCCGATGCAGAGATCAGGAAAGCTTTTGACAAAAAAGTGGAAATGCAGGTTATGACGTGGGATCGCGGTATGGTGGATACGGTGATGACTCCCATGGACTCAATCCGCTACATGAAATCGTTCTTGCACTGCGGAATGATGGCGATGGATGTGAATACCGGATATGTCAAGGCGTACGTTGGTGGAGTGGATTACATGTATTTTCAATTCGACCATGTGAAGTTGTCCAAACGACAAGTAGGTTCTACCTTTAAACCTTATGTTTACACTGTCGCGATGCAATCCGGAGAGTACTCTCCTTGTACGATGGTGCCCAATGTGCCGGTTACTTTTAAGTTGCCGGAAGGAACTACCTGGACACCCAAAAATTCCGGGGATTACAAAAATGGTCAGATGATCTCTTTGAGCGAGGCACTGGCACACTCTGTGAACTATATATCCGCCTATTTGATGAAACAGTTTGGACCGCAAGCGGTAATCCAGTTAATTCGCAATATGGGGATGACATCCGAGGTTCCTGCGGTTCCCGCTATCTGTTTGGGAGCTTGTGAACTTTCGCTGTATGAACAGGTTGGAGCAATGAACTGTTTCCCCAACCAGGGAGTTTATGTAGAACCCTCTTTCATTACCAGAATTTGTGATTTTAACGGAAACGTAATCCATACCTATGTTCCTAAAACCAATGAGGCAATCGACCAGATTACGGCCTTTAAAACTGTACGTTTGATGCAGGGGGTGGTGCAACATGGTACCGGTGCCCGATTGAGAGGACAATATAAGTTGACATTTCCTCTTGCAGGAAAAACAGGAACTACCGATAACCAGTCGGATGGTTGGTTTGTGGGTTATACGCCTGCTCTTACTGCCGGAGTGTGGGTAGGAGCGGAGGATAGATCGGTACACTTTAGAAGTATTTCCTTAGGACAAGGAGCGCGTACCGCAATGCCTATTTTTGCTCTGTTTCTGCAAAAGTGTTATAGTGATCCCGAGTTGCCCTACGCAAAAATGGTGAGAAATCCGGAGAAGTATCCCGGCTATGACTTCACCATCCCGGAAGCTTACACCGGCGACGCCAGCGGGTGTAATGAACAAAAACGGGAAAAGAAAAGACCCGCGTTTGATTAGGTGTGGGGTTTTAAATTATTCGTAATTATAAATATTAATCGTATTTTTGCCATTCTTTTGTAAAATTAAGGAAATTTTGAATTTATGAAACTCTCCATTGTCATCCCTGTTTATAACGAAGAAAAAACAATCCACCTGATTTTAGATAAAATCCTCGAGGTGAATTTGATCAATCAACTGGAAAAAGAGATTATCCTGGTGAACGACTGCTCCACAGATGGCAGTAAAGAGGCGTTAATGCGCTATATTGACAATTTCAACTCCAATCCGCAACCGGGCGTAGAGTTCAAATTTGTAGAACAAGAGGTCAATAAGGGTAAAGGCGCAGCGCTACACCGCGGATTTGACGAGGCAACCGGCGATTTCATCATCGTGCAGGATGCAGACCTGGAATATGATCCACAGGAATACAACCTGTTGTTGCAACCCATCCTGGATGACCATGCTGATGTTGTGTACGGTTCACGCTATAGAGGTGGAAAACCTCACCGTATCCTTTTCTTCTGGCACTCGATCGGGAACAAGTGGTTGACCAAATTCTCCAATATGTTCACCAATCTGAACCTGACCGATATGGAAACCTGCTACAAACTCTTTAAAGCGGAAATCGCAAAAAAGATCTACTTCAAAGAGAATCGCTTTGGTTTTGAACCTGAAGTAACGCAGAAATTAGCCCGTATGAAAGGAATTCGGATCTATGAAGTAGGGATCTCCTATTACGGCAGAACCTTTGAAGAGGGCAAAAAAATTGGCTGGAAAGACGGCATGAGAGCGATCTATTGCATCCTCAAATACAAATTTTTCAGCAAAAAATACCTGAAATAAATTACGAATTACGGATAATATGAAAAGAACAATAGCTTATTTTTTACTGATTACAATCACAATTATATTTGCAAATCGAGTTGCGGCGCAACAATTGATGGAAGTAGAATGTTTCGATCCTGTTACGGTTCAATTGCCATATCTGGCTGATTCCGTGAATGTTAAAGATGCCGCATTTAAGGAGATTGATCTGCTCAAAATGGTGCCTGTTTCTAAGTCAATCCTAAAAAATGGCAAAACGCTCTTGACAAGTTATGATAGTCTTTTTATTCTCAAAGGTGATACTGAGGCATATCAGATCCATTTTTTGCAATTTTCTATCTATTCGGAGCAATTCCAAAAGGGAAAATTGGATATCAGAACCAATGGGATTTTTGAGTTGTATATGGATGGAGTGAAGAAAAAAGATAAGCTGAAAGCAGATTCTACACTGAAAACAACATCTGTTGATTTGATCCTGGAACCCGGCTCTGTTACTTTTGTTTTGAAAGTGCTCATTTTACCCGATTCCGCACAGACAGAACAACGATTTAAAATCTCTTTCAAAAGTGATTTGGAGGATGTTGCTGTACAAATGGGAACCAAAGAGGAGAAACGATTTACCATTATGAATTTGCAAGATGGTAAAAATATTACCGGTGTTTCGATATCGCCAAACGGAAAATATTGTAAGGTGAGCTATTCCGAAAGAAAGAATGCGGAAACAATCAGATATGCAGAACTGATTGATAATGAGAGTAAAAAAGTGCTTCTGCAGGAGAACGGATATCTTTCCAAAGCCTCCTGGATGCCCAAAAGTTCCCTTTTGTACTATACTCGTGACGGATTGAATGGAAAAGAGCTAATCACGCTGGATCCCACTACTTTGCAGACAAAAGTGATCCATTCCAATTTACCCGATGGTTCCTATACGATGGCTCCCGGTGAGAAAACCTTGATCTTCTCTATCAAAGAAGAGGGACCGAAAGAAAGTAAATCGATGAATCGTATTTTGGACAACCGGGATCGTTACGGCAGTTTTAGAGACCGCTATTTCTTAGCTAAATATGATCTGGAAACTAGTGAGTATCAGTTGCTAACTTATGGATATCGTGGAACTTACCTACAAGATATCAGTCCCGATTCGCGCTACATCCTCTTCGGAATTTCTGAGTATGATTATACAAAACGACCCTTTTCTACCTCTTCATTGTACCAAATGGATCTGCAAACCTTAAAGGTGGATACGTTGTATGAGAATGAACCTTATGCGAGTGGTGCTGCCTATTCTCCCGATGGGAAACAATTACTGATCTCAGGTGGTCCGGAAGCATTCAATAAAATAGGACTCAATATCGGGAACGAACCAATAGGTAATGCTTATGATACTCAGTTGTTTATATTTGACTTAAAAGATAAAAAGGTGACTCCGATTACCAAAGAGTTTGATCCTTCCGTGGATGACGCAACCTGGAATTATTCAGATCGTTTAATCTACATGAAAGTCTCTGAAAAAGATTGCAAAAATATCTACTCCTATGATCCAAAATCCAATAAATTTACGAAACTGGAAATGGAAGAGGAGGTAGTGAAGTCCTTTTCAGTATCGCAATATGGTTCCGCTTTGAACTATTACGGTCAGAGTGTAAGCAACGCAGATCGTCTCTATTTCTACAATGTGAAGAAGAAAGGATCTACGCTTTTATATGATCTTTCTAAGGAAAAAATGGAAGGTGTTCAGTTGGGTGAGGTGTACGACTGGGACTTTACCAGTGCGGATGGCACGCTCATTACCGGCCGTTTCTACCTTCCTCCCAACTTCGATTCCACCAAAACTTATCCGATGTTGGTGTACTATTACGGCGGCACAACGCCCACCGTTCGTACGTTGGAGTTCAGCTACTCGATGCACATGTACGCGGCACAAGGTTACGTGGTGTACACCTTGAATCCAAGCGGAACAATCGGGTTTGGACAGGAGTTCAGCGCAAGACACGTGAATGCGTGGGGTAAAAGAACCGCTGATGAGATTATTTTGGGAACGCAACTCTTTTACCGCTCTCATCCTTACGTGGATTCCACCAAAGTGGGCTGTTTTGGAGCCAGTTACGGCGGTTTTATGACGATGTATCTGCAAACTCAAACCGATATTTTTGCTGCTGCCATCAGTCACGCGGGAATCAGCGCACTGACCAGCTACTGGGGTGAGGGGTACTGGGGAATCGGTTACTGCTCTATCGCTAATGCAGACAGCTACCCATGGAATAATCCTGACCTTTTTGTGAATCAAAGTCCGCTCTTTTTGGCCGACAAAATCAATACTCCACTGTTACTTCTTCACGGCGACAAAGATACCAATGTGCCTGTGGGAGAGAGTATTCAGATGTATAATGCTTTACGTATTCTAGGAAAACCTGTGGCTTTCATCCAGATTGAAGGAGAGGATCACGGGGTTGTGGATTACCACAAACGGATCCAATGGGCTAAAACCATGCAAGCCTGGTTTGCGAAGTATTTGAAAGATCAGCCGGAGTGGTGGGAAGAACTATATCCAACCTTAAAGTTGAAATAGGCTACTCTTCCTCATCATACAATGAAATCCACTCGTAGGAATTGCCGCAATGCTCTAAAAAGCGGACAAAATCGGTACGGGACACAATCGCTGATGCCGTGTTGATACAAGGGTGAAAACTGAGTCTCTCAGCCTCTTGCAGCTTCTCGTCAATAAAGAGGTGCACATGCTTTTCAGTATCATTAATCAACCCGAAAGGCGTTACGGAACCGGGCGTTACACCCAACCATTTCATCAGCCGCTGTTCAGACGCAAAGGTCAATTTCCCCTGCTTGAGCATCTTCTCAATCTGATGGATATTCATATTCCGATCACAGTGCAAAACCACCAAATAGTGCCGATTTCCCTTATGATTCCTGAAAAAGAGGTTCTTGCAATGTTGCGCATCATGCCCCTCCCAATACTGCTTGGCAATCTCAATCGTCGGCGCCGGCGGGTGCTCAATATATTCGTATGCTATATCTAATTGATCTAAAAGCTGATACAGTTTTGGATCTCCATTTTTCATGGTATAATCTATTTGAATTTATTAATTATTTCCGTTATTTCTTTTATTTTTAAATCTAAAAGGGGGGCCACTTTAGCCTCCACTATCAACCTCAGATAGGGTTCGGTATTAGAGGGTCTCACATTAAACCACCAGTCGTGGAACTCCAAGCGATATCCATCGAAATCGAGCAGCTGTAGCACCTTTTCCTGCTTAGAGAAATGATCTTTGAGCGCTTCCATCGCTTCTTGCTTCCGATCCAAAGTGAAGTTGATCTCTCCCGAATTGTGATACACTTTAATCTTGTCAATCAATTTCGAGAAGGGGATTCCCTCCTTTTTGAGTTTGGCGAGTACATTCAACACGATTAAAACTGCGACCATCGCGGAGTCGGAGTAGTAAAAGTCTTTGAGATAGTAATGTCCGGCAAATTCACCGCCAAACAATCCATCTATTTCTCTTAGTTTCAGTGCTGCAAAAGCCCTTCCCACGCGCCAGATATAGGGTTTAAAGCCCATGGCTGTCAAATATTCCGTTACCGACTTGGAAGTTCGGATATCCTGAATGTAGTAGATCCCTTCATGATCCTTTTCGCGTTCCGCAAAATAGTGTCCCATTACCGCAATAATCAAGTCTGGCGGGATAAAATTACCTTTTTCGTCAATAAACACAACCCGATCCGCATCTCCGTCAAATAAAATTCCCACATCGGCTTTGGAGCTGAGTACCAAATTCTCGATATCCTCACGATTTTCAGCTTCTAACGGATTAGGATCATGATTGGGGAAGCTGCCATCCGGTGTATCATGGATGTAAAGTTGATGCTCTCCAATCACTTTCTTGGCTAAGATCGATCCCATTCCATTGGAGCAATCCACGGCAATCTTAAGGTCGGAGAAATCGCTCTGATATTGGGATAAAAACTCGATATACTCATCCATGACAGGGTGGGGGATTACCTTGCCCGGAACTGTTGCTTTGACAGCGGGAGTGTCACTCAAAACCAATTCTTCCAAATCGCTAAGTCCTGAGTCATAGCCGAATGGAAGCGCTTCTTTACGTGATACTTTTAATCCGTTGTACTCTTTGGGATTGTGTGAAGCAGTGATCATCACCGAAGCCTCAAAATGATGTTTGGCAGTGAAATAGTAAACCATCGGAGTGGTGGTCAAGCCCATATCGTACAGGTCCGCACCCGCATCATTGATACCCATGCGCAAATGTTCGAAAATTTCAGGTGTGGATAAACGTACATCTCTGCCGACCAGTACTTTGTCAGTTTTCAATAGTTTGGGTAAAAAGTATCCAAATCGATAAATGGTGTTGAGGTCAAAGTCAATGCCATATACTCCTCTAAAATCGTAAGCTTTAAATGCACTCATTTCTTCTATTATTTCTGCAAAAATAGGAAAAATTTTATACTTTTGTGGATTCGTTTCATTAGATTTGTCCATATTATGAAGAAATTGATCCTTGCCTTTGTAGTTGCTTTATTGATCCCTTTGACTCAAGCACAAGAAACTCTACCGATCATTCCTAAACCGGTATCTTGTAAAATGAATCCCGGAACCTTTAAAACGACAGTACAAACGATTGTCAATCAAGAAAATAATGCAAAACAATCCTTTGTGGTGCAAAACGATTTGTCGATTCCCCGTGAAGGATATAAAATAGCAATCACTCCTGAAAAGTTGCGAGTAACTGCATCATCAGAAGCAGGACTTTTTTACGCTGTACAAACGCTGTTACAGATGATGCCTACAGCCGTTTTTGATCCTCAAATGAACTTGGATACCGAAGTACAACTGCCCTGCTGTGAAATTGTCGATTATCCCCGCTTTTCTTATCGCGGTCTCCATCTGGATGTGTGCAGACACTACTTTCCTGTCGCTTTTATCAAAAAGTATATCGACCTGATGGCAATGCACAAACTCAATATGTTCCATTGGCACCTGACAGATGATCAGGGATGGCGTATTGAGATTAAGAAATATCCTAAACTGCAAGAGATTGCATCACAAAGAAAAGAGACCTGGATTGGTCACTATAACTCCGGATTGGGCTATGATGGCGTTCCTTACGGCGGATATTACACTCAGGAGGAGATCAGAGAGATTGTAGAGTACGCCAGAGCGCGTCATATCACGATTATCCCCGAAATTGAGATGCCCGGACATGCCAGAGCGGTAATTTCAGCTTATCCGGAACTTTCCTGTACCGGTGGACCACATGAAGTGGCTAAAACCTGGGGCGTTTTTGACGATGTTTTCTGCACTACCGAAGAGGTGTTTACTTTTCTGGAAAATGTGCTGACTGAAGTGATTGATCTGTTTCCTTATTCTCCCTACATCCACATTGGTGGCGATGAGTGTCCTAAAGTGAGATGGGAAAACTGTCCAAAATGTCAGGCGCGCATTAAAGAACAGGGGTTACAAGATGAGCATGAGCTGCAAAGCTATTTTGTGAATCGGATGGCACGCTTTTTACAAGGTCATGGCAAACAGGTCATCGGCTGGGATGAAGTGATTGAGGGAGGATTTCCCAACGAAATCATCGTGATGTCCTGGAGAGGGGAGGAGGGTGCTATTCAGGCAGTTAAGCAGAATCACTACACCATATTGACCCCAAATGGCAATCTCTATCTGGATTATTATCAAGGAGTTCCGGAAACCGAACCGGTAGCCATCGGAGGATTTCTGCCTCTGAAAAAAGTGTACGATTACAATCCGCTTCCGGTACAGATTCCGGTTGAGAAACAAAATTTTATTTTGGGTGTGCAAGGCAATTTGTGGACTGAGTATATTGCTACTCCTGAACATGCAGAGTATATGGCGTACCCAAGAGCTTGCGCGGTGGCGGAAGTGGGCTGGTCCCCCGGGGAAGTTAAAGATTATGATAACTTTATAGATCGTTTGTCAATCCATTTTGAGCGATTAAATGAGCTGAACGTGAATTATGCCAAGAGCCACTTTGCAGTCAAAGCGATGACGCAATGGAATGCGCAATTGCAAAAACCGGAGGTTTCACTGGCTACCGATTGCCGCGATTGTGAAATCCGATATACCGTTGATGGGAAAGAGCCCAACCTGAACTCAAAGCGCTACACTGAACCGATTGTGTTGACCAAAACAAGTGTAATCAAGGCGATGGTGTATCGCGATGGAGAACCGTATTCACCGCTCTATACGGAACAGTTTCACCTCAATTTGTCCACCGGGAAGCCTTACCAAATGGAACATGTCAATCCTGCCTATTCCGGCGGACATCCTTACGCCTTAACGGATGGCATTGTAGCGAAAGGAACAGCCTGGAATCGCTGGGTTGGCACTCTTGGTAAAGATATGGATGTAAAAATCGACCTGTTGAAGGTAACTCCAATCAAGAGAGTGAAGATGCAGTTCAATCACTTACCCGACTCCTGGATCTACGCCCCAACTCAGGTAACACTTTATGTATCAGATGATCAGAAAGAGTGGACCAAAGTGGAAACCCAACAGATCAATCCCAAAACCGATATTGTTGAAGTGCTTTTCAAAGTCAAACTCAAGAAAAGATATGTTCGCGTAGTCGCCCAATCGATCGGCAAAATTCCACCCAAAGCCCAAGGCGCCGGCAACGACGCACACCTTTTCTGCAATGAAATCATTATTGAATAATCTTGAAGGCGGAATGTTGAAGGCGGAGGGCGGAATGATTTCGGATTTCGGATTTTGGATTTCGGAATCTTAAATTTAGAATTTAGAATTATTTGATTATCAAGTGATTATATTCTAACTTCAAAATATTTCGATTTTTGACTTTCGACTTTCGACTTCAAGATAACCCCGAAGGGGTGACATTATTATAGCAAAACATTGACCTCAAAAGGCAAAAGAACCCCGAAGGGGTGACATTATAATAAATTTGGGCTAAAGCCCTTTGTGTCAAGGGGATAATCCGATCCACGACTTAAAAGTCGTGGCAATTGATATGCTTGAATTTCAGGGAGTTATGTTAAAAATAGCTCAAAAATTCTAAATTCTAAACTCTAAATTCTAAATTTAAGAATCGTAATTCGTAATTCGTAATTCGTAATTCGTAATTGATCACACATTCTCCAAAAGGTCTAAGATTCCAGAGTGGGGTAGTGGAATAACAAAAGAGACACCTCAAATCCTGCCCCCCTTTTATTTTAAATACCAAATAAGAAGTAAAAAATAAGAAATATGACATTGCTGTAAAGACGCAATGCTTTGCGTCTCTAAGATAAAACGTGATTCCGCCTTCCGCCTTCAACCTTCCGCCTTCAGGATCATCTTCTCCTTCTCTTCGCTGCTTTCAACGGCTCATCTCCAAAGGAATAGGTAACCCCGACAATGAAGTTCAATCCAAAATTACTGATGTCATAATAGTGGGATAAATATTGCGATGCCAGATTGTTAACTTGCGCAAAACAGGCAAATTGAGGTGTAATCAGATATTCAAAGGCAGCATCAAAATTAAGCACGGGTTTCATTTGTTTCACTACATAATTGTTGTTCTCCAATGGGAAAAATCCCCATTTACCAAACTGTAAGATGAAGTTCAAGTCAAAGATATAACGATCTCCGTGATAATATTTTCCACCAAAAGCACCCTCCCAGGTGGGTTTATACCACGCATGGTCAGCATTGGAGAGTTTGTAATATTTCCAAAAATTGAGGTCAAAGTTAAGGAATAAGTGATCAACCACTTGCCAGGTGAGATTTCCGGAAACGTTGAGAATGTTGGCATTAGTGTATATTACATCAAATTGATTTTTCAGATAACAAAGCGTATCTACCATAAAAAGCGGCATATCCTTGGTGTAAGAGTAACGCGCAGCAAAGTGGTAGTTCAATTTTTTAACCAAATTACCCTTTAACCCTCCATACACACTGATCTGTGTTCTGGAAAAACGCAAAGAATCAAGTCCCGGTTTAATGTATGGATTTTCATAAATCAGATCTTGTAATGAGTTCCAGTGCGTGTTCCCGTCAAGCCCCCCATATAAACTCATAATCCCTTTAATTAATCCTAGTTGCACTTCTGCAACAGGATAGATCGGTATCATCGCCTTACTGTAAAGTGTTGAGTTAATGATAGGAATACCCACTCCTAAAGTAAGCATGTACTCATTCACCTCAAAACTCATGGTGGGTTTGAATAAAAATTTGAAAGTGTTGCGTGTTAAGTTCAGATCATTTGGTGCATTACCCCATCTGTTTTGATAGTAATCAAAGTCAATATCTATTCTGTAGTTTTGGGTTCCCGATACCTTTAAAAAGCGGTCATCATAACCGATAAAACCTTGCAATCCCCAATGATGCTCCCAATCTTTTGGATAAGTAGCCAGCATATCATATACAAAGCGAACATCATACTTAACTACCTTAACATCAGCGGTTTGGTTTGATCTGACACCGGTAACCGCCCGGAGATGATGGAAGTTGTTTTTTAAGGAATCGCGATAAGCTTTAAGGTAATAATGGTCATCATAACCATATAAACGATTGAACGCAAAACGGTGAGCTACCTCATGGTTGTAGTTGAGGTGATTATAAAAGGTTGCATTTCTTAGAAAATGATGAAAGAAAACTCCGACTTTAGTATCACTGACAGGTGCGTAAGCAAAGTTTTCCATACCTCTAATGACATTAGGACCCCATAAGGAGAAATGATTCACATTAAGTCCGTAAGAAAATTTAGAGTTGTCAAAATTATGGATATTCAACTGTGCCAGAGGGGTTATCGGATAACCAAATCCGACGCGTAAGAAGTTACGGTACAATCGTTTCATGACATCAGCCGGCAATTTTGCAGGTGCTACCGTTGAGGGTTTAAACGAGAGATCAATACGTTGTGGCATGATGTAGTAATCAAACCTAACCTGATCCTTAACCGTATCAATAATCTCTGCACTTTTATTGATTTTTTCAAAGTTTTGCAGTGTCAATGAGTAATCAACATTAAATTTAGCTGTATCGATAGGTTGTGCTTGTACTAAAACATACAGCGTAAAAGTGATTAATATGGAAATATATTTTTTCATTTTCTTCTGTTTTTACTGTTTGTTATTACTGAGCGTTTTCTAATGCGGTTACTTCACTGATCTTCTGTAAGGCGATCTCTTTCAATTCCCCTTCAAAATTATCCACAATACTCTGATAGGTGTGTCTCGCCTGGAAATAATTTTCTTTCTCTTTATACCAATCTCCATACAAGATGAAGGTTTTTCCTAACCAATAAGCGGAGGTGTAGGAGCCACTAATAATTTTCTTAATTAAACGTTCAGCTTCATCATAATCTTTTTCATTAAAAGTGATCTCAGCATGTTTGTATGCAGCTTCTGCACAAATCTCATTGTTGCAACTGGTTGCCAGAGTGGAAAAATAACGCTTAGCACTAATGGTTTCGTTCAAAAGATAGGCACTTCTTCCGGCGTAAATTAAGGCATCATTTTTTAAATCCTGGTCATTTTGATTGGAATTAATAATCGACTCAGCACTTTCCAAAGACTGACGATACCGCTCTAATTCAAAAGCGCAACGCATCACCCCATTATGAGCGTAAATGGTGTTGTTTTGGCTCGACGAAAGTTCAATCAATTTGGTGAAATACTCCAACGCACGACCATATTCGTTTTTGTTGAATAGGATGATAGAAAGCTTCTTAACGGCAACCTCGTTGTTATTGGTGTTGTATTTGGTTACCAACGCTTCATAAGAGATAAGAGCTTTGTCGTAATTCTTATTGCCATATTCACATTCCCCTTTATTAAAGAGTGCTGTGGCTGCAAATAATCCGTTGGGGAACTGTCTCAAATAATCTTCATATCCTTTTATGGCTCCATCACAGTCGCCACGTGTAAATTTGCTGTCGGCAGCTTTAAAGGCAACAGAGTCCTGTTTGGATTCGGAATAGTTTACGTTTTTAGTACGGATATAATCAAAAAACTCTGCAGTATTCCCTTGTTCAGTGTAGATACTCTCTAAGTTGGAGATCGCATCAATAGCTTCCTGAGATCCTTTGTAGTTGTCAATCACATATTTAAAGTTCTTAATTGCATTTTCTCTGTCCTGAATGTTCAAATAAGCTAGAGCCATTTTATTATAAGCTTGTTTGGTATAAACACTCCTTGGATTTTTACTGATAAAGGATTGATACGATGCAATCGCACTGCTATACTGTCTTTGCAGGTGATAGGTTGAAGCTAACTCAAATTCCGCATCTACAGCATAAGATGAGGAAGGATAAGTTCGAATGAGACGCTCTAAAATTTCAATCTTTTTGTCAAAAGATCTTTGATATCCATAAGATTTAGCTTGTTGGAACAGAACATAATCTCTGTTGGCAACACCTGTTCTTTCATTTTTTTGATATGCAGCAATGGCTTGAGAGAAATTTCTTTGCATGTAATAGGAGTCCCCAATTCTGATTTGTGCATCATTCACTAAGAACTGATTTTCACCGTCATACAGATCCAAAAAGCGATTAAAAGCAGTGATGGCATCCGGAAATTGATTCTGTTTGATATGTGTATAGCCTAAAGTATAAAATGAGGTAGCGTAATGCTGATCCTTTTTCGCATTCTCATGACGTTGATATAAGCGTAAAGTTTGAGCAGCAGCTCCATATTTTCCGAGACGATACTCAATCTCTCCCTTCCAATAGAGTGCCGAAGCATGTGTAACGGGATCTAAAGGATATTGAATTGACTTATCGATCATTCCCAATGCTCTGGAATAATCATTATTATTCACCAATTCTAAAGCTCTGAAATAAGTACAACGTTGGTATCCTCTCAATAAATCCGGATTTTTATTCGGTATCTTTTCAAGAGAGGTGATCGCACCCTGATAGTTTTTAGTTGACAAGTAAATCCGCGACAAATAGCCGCTGGCTTCCTCACTTCGGGTAGAGTATGGATATTGTGTGATATACTCCTCTAAAGCGCCAATGGCGGTGTTAAAAGGCTGATTTGAAGTCTCATACTGTAATTTGGCATAGTTGTAAAGCGCATCTTCAGTAATCTCCGGATCAATTTTCATCTTGTAAGCCTCGTGAAACATTTGTGAAGCCAATGAAAGTTGCGAATTTTTCATATAGCAATCTCCCAATACGTACAAACTGGTTTGTGACATAATGGAAGGCGTTTTGGTCGTTTGAGAAAGATACTCAATAGCTCTTTTATAGTTTTCAACGTTGTAATAGGTGTATCCTGCTGCAAAACAATCACTGGAATCCAAAGTGCCTCTATTGCGCTCTAAATAGAAATTAAAGTAGGGTTCCGCATTTTTATATTGACCTAAGTTGTAGTAAGACAGTGCGATAGCTCTGGCAATATCGGTTTTACTTTTTTCATTAGAATTTTCAAATAAGGGGGGAGCAATCTCTACCAGTTCGGTATACTTTTGCTGTAGAAACAAAATTTGAACAACATAGTAAGGAATAAGGGCTCTGTACTCATAGGAATCTTTTAACTCTAAAAAACCTTCCAAGGCTGCTTCATACTGCTGCTCTTCGTATGCGATATGCGCTAAATAATAGGTAGCTCGCTCCTGGTACGGACCACTGGCACGTCTGGCGCGATACATAAAGGTTTTCGCATCATCATACTGATTGGTTGCAAAATAGGAATACCCTTTTTTAAAGTAAAACTCTCCCATCTCATCCGGACGAACATGACGCTCATCAATCATGTCAAAGGTCTCTATTACTTTTTTGTACTGCTTTTTGTAAAAGTAAAATTTTCCCAAATAATAGTACGCTTCCGGAACTAAAGAGTGCACCGGATAGATACGAATAAAATCACTCAGGTAAAAAATGGCATCCTCATTATAGAGTTGTGCCGCACAAACGCCGATGTAAAAGTAGGAGTTCGATTTGATATCCTGCTGTTTATTGGGCGTATTTTCGTACACATATTTGAAATATTGCTGTGCGGAGCCATATTTTTCCTTCTGAAATAGCTCCATCGCTGTATTGAACTCAAACTCAGGCGATTCAAAGCGAATCGGCTTCTGTGCCGCAAGAGGAGTGATTAATAAAAAATAAAATGTTAATAAAAGAAGAATACTTTTAAAAAATCTCATGTTATCTGCTTTTTTATCCTTACTATGGTATTTAACGAACAAAGATATAGTTTTGGTATCTAATATCATAGCCCCAACCCCATTATTTGTCAACAGCCCAATTTTAATAAAATATGAAATATGAAATGTGAAATTCGAAATCCTTCTACCTTCTATCTTCATAAATTTTCGCCTTTTGCCTTCAAATAATTTCTAATTTACTTCTTACTTCTTATTTCTTCCTTCTTATTTGTAAATTACAGCAATATCATATTTCTGATTTCTTACTTCTTATTTGGTATTTAAAATAAAAGGGGGGCAGCATAGAACTCCCTTTTCAGCCATTCCATTTCCCCACTCTGGAATTTTAGACCTTTTAGGATCTGCAAGATCAATTACGAACAATTTTTCACTCGGGATGCGACTTCAAGTTTTGTCCCATGTAGTAAGTTACACGAGTAGTAGTCGCGTCCCGAGTAGCCCAATTTTCAATTTTCAATTAAATTTAGTGCAGAGCTCATACAGCAAAATTCCCGTCGCCACCGAAGCATTCAACGATTCCGCACCCGCTGTACCGCTTCCGGTTGGGATATGAACTTTATACTCAATCAGTTGCTCTACTTTTTTAGAGATTCCTTCGCTCTCATTGCCAACAATTACAAGACTGTTTTTCGCAAAATTTACCTCCCGAAGCGGTTTGCCTTCCAAAAACATTCCGTATGTGGCTCTACCAGCTTGACTTTGAATCAACTCCACTATATTTCCATACACGATTTTGACTCTACAAAAAGAACCCATAGTAGCCTGAATCACTTTGGGATTGCTGAACTCAACACAATCTTGAGAACAGAAGATCTGCCGGATACCAAACCAGTCGGCACTGCGGATTATCGTTCCCAAATTACCCGGATCGCGAATCGCATCTAAAACGAGAATCGGCTGTTGCGAATCAAATTGAGCAGCATTGTACAGAGGAATCTTGACCACAGAAAGCACTTCTGGGGGAGTAGAAAGCGCACTGATCTGTCCCATCTCACGTTGAGAAATAATCTCACAATCGATATTGATAGGCAATTTCCCATCCATCTTATCGATCCAATCCTGTGTTACATAGGTACTTACAATCTCCAAAGAGGAGTTCCACACCTCCAGGCACGATTTCGTTCCCTCTACCAACATCTCTTGGGTGAGTTCGCGCTGCTTTTTCTGATGTAACGCCCTAATCTTTTTGATTCTCTCTTTGCTAATCATTTTGCAATATTATCATTTTAAATTGATCCCCGCGATCTTCAAAGTTTTTAAATAATCCGTAACTGGCTGCAGCTGGGGAAAGTAGACAAATTTTACCGGTAGAGGTCTCTTTTTTGCAAAACCGAACTACATCCGACAAATTGTTGGATATCAGGAACTTCTCAATATCCGATGCACTTTCTCCCCACTCTTGATAGATCCTTCTGCCGGCATCTCCCATCAATGCGATATTTTTTACCGGGTGCCGGTTAAGATACTGATAGAGAGGCGTATAGTCGATGGAGCGATCCATCCCCCCCAATATTAATGTTTCCACAAAATTCAAAGTCTCTAAAGCAGAAATAGTCGCCTCGGGAATGGTGGAGATTGAGTCGTTATAATAGCTAACTCCCTCTAATGTAGCAACAAACTCGATTCTGTGAGGTAATCCTTTAAAACTGTATGCCGCTTCTATACTCTTTTCCAAAGAAATGCCCAAACGACTCGCAGCAAGGGAAGCCGCCAGCAGATTATATAAATTGTGCTTTCCTGCTAATCCGGGTAAGGATTTAAGCGGCTGATTCTCAACAATATTGTTCTCATTTCTAATGCTGATTGTTTCTCCCTCAATCCAGCCGAACAGTTGCTCAGAACTCTTTTCTCCGTATGGAAGTAGGGTAGAAATATGTTGAGAATGAGCTAATCGCTCTTTAAGCTGCTGATTATCATAATGATAGATCAAGAAATCTCCTTCTCTCTGCTTTAATGCCATATTCAATTTAGCTGAGTGATAAGCAGTTAAGTCCTGAAAGTGATCCAAATGCTCTTGATATAAATTCAAAATAATCCCGATATGAGGCGCTTTACTCAGGTACTGTAGTTGGTGTGCGGACAATTCTGCCACAATAATGGTATCCTTTTTTATTTTTGGAATTATATCAAAAAGGGGGGTGCCAATATTCCCTCCCAGCAAACTCTTTTGCTGATTATGAACTAAAATGTGGTGGAGCAAGGAACTGGTACTGCTTTTCCCTTTTGTCCCTGTAATGCCCACTGTTTGCGCTCCCCAAAACCGTAGAAATAGGTCGGTTTGCGAGCTGATTTTCTCAGTCGGAACCTGATCTGCCCACTTTTTTGTGGAAACACCAGGCGATTTAATGATCAGATCAAACTGATTCAAAAAGTTCGCATCTACTTCGCCAATATAGGATTCTACAAACTGATCCTCAACCTCAAATGCTTGCTGATCCGATATGGTTAATCTCTTATCAGGCAGATGGTTGCGAATAAACTGATAGGTGGATTTTCCCTCTTTCCCAAATCCTAAAATCAGTATCTCTAAGGATTCCAATAGGTTGATTAATGCAGTAACTTGATCCATCCGATAATGCTAGAAATAATCGACAAAGATAATAAAAAAAAAGACAGCGAATGAATCGCTGCCTTTAATGGAAAAGAATATGATGACCTCATGAGGAGGAAATCCGAAAATATTGTTTATAGTGTGCTACTATCAATTAAAGCAAATGAGAGTTTACCTGAAGCACAAAGCTCCCCGTCAACTTTAGCGGATGCATCCACAAAAAAGAGAGGACCGCGTCGACTGGTAATTGTTGCAGAAACTTCAACGGTATCATTAGGACGAACTTGTTTTTTAAAACGAACTCCATCAATTCCTGTGAAGAAAGGAGTTTTTCCTTTTAATGCTTCCAACATCAGGATTGAACTTGATTGTCCCATAATTTCACAAAGAATAACGCCGGGAACAACCGGGTATCCGGGAAAATGACCATTTACAAAATACTCATCACCCGTGATGTGAAGTTTGCCGGTACAATGTTGTTTGCCATTTTCATCCTCAAATAAAACCATTTCGTCAACTAAAAGCATGGGTTCTCTGTGGGGAAGGTGTTCTTTGATTTGTTCACGGTTTAAAGTTAATACAGTTTTCATATAATTTTAAGTTTATAATTAATTTAACAATCCACAAAGGTACAAAAAAAATTAGATTTTTCTGAATGCTAATGTTCCATTATGGCCACCAAATCCTAAAGAGTTGGAAAGTGCTAAAGTAATATTGGCTTTTCTTGCAGTATGAGGTACATAATCCAAATCACATTCGGGATCCGGATCATTGAGGTTAATAGTGGGGGATATTATACCATCTTTGAGAGCCAGTACAGAAGCAATAGTTTCGAAACCTCCTGCAGCTCCCAACCCGTGGCCGGTCATTGATTTGCTGGAGCTGATTAAGATTTGACGTGCTCTTTCTTCGCCAAATGCTGTTTTGATTGCTGCAGTCTCAATTTTATCATTCAATGGCGTACCTGTACCATGTGCATTGATGTAGATTAAGTCCTGATCTGTTAAATTAGCTTCTTCAGCAGCTAAACTCATCGCTCTTGCTGCTGATTCTCCACCAGGCATAGGTGCTGTTACGTGGAAAGCATCACAAGTGTTACCATATCCACACATCTCTCCATAAATCTTGGCACCTCTCGCTTTGGCGTGCTCATACTCCTCTAATATAACGATTCCGGCACCTTCAGCAAGTACAAACCCTTGTCTTCTCTTATCAAAAGGAAGAGATGCAGCGTGGGGGTCTGTGGATTTGGATAGTGCTTTCATATTGGCAAATCCACTGATAGCGAGTGGATGTATCGATGATTCTGATCCCCCCGCAATGATAGCATCAGCATAACCATGCTTAATAGCACGATATGCCTCTCCAATGGAGTGTGTGGCTGTAGCACATGCTGTAACAATAGGCAATGTAGGACCTTGAGCATTATGCATTATCGCAACGTTACCGGCTGCAATATTGGAAATTACCATAGGAATAAACAGTGGAGAAACCCATCTTGGACCATCTTGATACATCTTATTGGATTGATTTACAAAAGTTTCCATTCCTCCAATTCCGGAACCAATATAAACCCCCAAACGTTCAGGATTAATAGTCAGTTGACTGTCTTCCATAGCTTGTTTGGATGCGATCATAGCATATAAAGTGAAACGGTCCGACCTTCTGATAGTAGAGGGATCAAGACCATGTGCTGCAGGATCAAAATCTTTCAATTCACCGGCAACCTTAACTTCAAGATTGCTGGTATCAAACGTTTTGATAAGATCGATACCGGAAACTCCATTTTTTAGATTATTCCAGAACGTTTCAACGTCATTTCCAATAGGGGAGAGTACTCCCAAACCTGTAATTACAACTCTTTTCATATTTATTTATAAAATATTTGTTAATTGCTTTTCTTTTTTATATTTATATAATAGTTAACGTTATATCTTTCTTTTTATTTTTTACCATCTGATTAGTGCTGCTCCGGTACAAAATCCCCCGCCAAAAGCACTCAACATCAACAGATCATTCTCTTTGATTCTTCCTTCACGATTGATTTCATCAAGTAAAATGGGAATGGAAGCAGAAGAAGTATTTCCATATTTGTGGATGTTTCTTGGGAATTTTTCAATGGGTTCTTCCAAAAAGTCACGAATAGTCTCTAAAATTCTGGTATTCGCTTGATGTAATAAGTACAATGAAACATCATGCGGAGTATATGTAGTTTTCTCAAATACCTTCTTAATATCAGCAATGGATGAGGAAACAGCCAACTTATAAACCTCTTTTCCATTCATAATTAATGGGTGGGAAGGTTGTGGAATTTCATTAAATGGATTGGGTTCCATCGCTCTTTCGTAAAAAAGCGGTTCTGTGGCACATGTTGTGTTAAGATGAATGGCAATTAAATTTTCAGGTGCCTCATTGGTAACAACAACAGCTCCGGCACCATCTCCAAATAAAATACTGGCATCTCTGGCTCTCCAATCCACAAATTTGGAGGGCTCTTCAGCTGCAATAATTAATATTTTTTGGTATCTTCCGGTTCTAAAGTAGGCATCAACCATGTCAATAGCGTACACAAAACCGGTGCAGGCAACATTGATGTCAATACAAGGACAAGTTGCTCCCAGTTGGCCTTGTACAATAGAACTGAGAGAAGGGGTAACAAAGTTATTAGCTACATTGGAAACAATGATAAAATCCAAATCTTTTGGACCTATTTGAGCGTTTTCTAGAGCATTTTTTCCCGCTTCTACAGCTAAGTCTAAAATTGTTTCATTTGATAAAATCCTTCGCTCCTTAATTCCGGTTCGAGTCGTGATCCACTCATCACTAGTGTCCAAAAATTGGGAAAGTGTGTTGTTGGTGACGACTAATGATGGCAATGCACGCCCGGTTCCTCTAATTTTCATACTCTATATTAAGTTGAATTGATAACTTGGTTAATTGACGCAATTCAATCTCCTTTTAATCTCAAATTGCAACTGCAAAAAAACTACAAATATTAATAAATCTTAAAATAGTTGATATTTAAGATGCTTAAATTATATGAATTGGGTTATTTAGGGGTAAAATTCTCTATTTAGGGGTGAAATTTAATCACACACTCATTTGAACCCTGATAAATTGTTCTATTTTTTTTCATTTGAGCCATATAAAATGGCTTTATAGCTATTATTCTTTGAAAGGGGTTTTAATTTAAATAAAATTTGTACTTTTGTCTGCTTTATTTATAAAGAAATGAGTCAACAAATTTCCTCGAAATGGACACAATTAAGAAAAACTTATCCGGTTTTTCATTATGATTCATTTCATTATTTTTGGAAAGAGGATCATATTGAAATCCAGTTTCAATTCCGAACTCAAGAACTGGTTTATAAACCCTCAATGATTGTAAAATACGGTAATTATTTGTCTCCCGGAATAAAAAATAGACAGCTCGATTCTTTTATATTTAAGATAGGTATGATTGAGCTGATTAGTTATTGGAAAGCAACAGCCTCTCCGCTGGTTCATGTTCATCCGGCCCAACTCTCTATTTTAGAACAAAATTGGTGGAAAAAGCTCTATTTCAAAGGTTTATCGGAATATTTTTATCAAAATGGCATCGAAACCAATTTGGAAGAGTTTCTTTCATTTTCTTTTGATACGGATGCACCTCATACCGCTCAATTTGATTATCCTCATGTTCTTTCTTCATCTTCTGTAATAGTACCAATAGGGGGGGGCAAGGATTCAGTTGTTACACTCGAACAGTTGCGCTCCTCTCGGGAAATTATACCATTAATTATTAACCCCCGAGGTGCTACGCTCGATTGTGCTAGAGTAGCAGGATTTGATTCTTTGGAGCAAATTTTTATTATTGAACGGGAAATAGATCCTTTACTGTTGAAAGTCAATTCAAAAGGTTATTTGAATGGACATACTCCATTTTCAGCTATGCTGGCTTTTTATACTGTTTTGGCAGCATATCTGACTCAAACACGCGATATTGCATTGTCCAATGAGTCAAGTGCAAATGAAGCAACTATTGTAGGTACAGAGGTCAATCACCAATATTCAAAATCGTTGGAATTTGAAAGAGATTTTCAATATTATGTCACTCATTTCATGAATGATTGTGCTCATTATTATAGTCATTTGAGACTCTATTCCGAATTACAAATTGCCCAATTCTTTGCTCAGTATGATCAATATCATGCCGTGTTTAGAAGCTGTAACGCCGGAAGTAAAGAAAATATATGGTGTTGTAACTGCTCAAAATGTTTGTTTGCATACATTATTCTCTCTCCATTTATTGAAGATGAAAAAATGATCCGAATCTTTGGTGAAGATCTGTTGGATAAAGAGAGTTTAGTACACTACTTTGATCAGTTGGTAGGGTGGGAGGCTACAAAACCTTTTGAGTGTGTTGGGACTGTGGAAGAGGTGAATCAGGCAATACAAATGATGCTGGACTCTCGCAAAGATAAAAAATTGATTCAAAGATATATAGAAAATAATAACTTAAATTGAAATTTATGAAACCCACATTGTTGATTTTGGCAGCCGGTATGGGCAGTCGTTATGGTGGTTTAAAGCAACTTGATATGTTAGGACCCAATAACGAAACAATTATGGATTACTCTGTTGATGATGCTATTCAAGCTGGTTTCGGAAAGGTTGTTTTTGTGATCCGTAAGCACATGGAACAAGACTTTGATCGATTGATCCTCTCAAAATATAGATCTAAAATAGAAGTGGGAGTGGTTTATCAGGAATTGGATTGCCTTCCGGAAGGATTTACTCCCGATCCTGAAAGAGAAAAACCTTATGGAACGGCACATGCTATTTTGATGGCCAAAAATGCAATTAAAGAGCCTTTCGCTGTAATTAATGCAGACGATTTCTACGGGAAAAACGCCTTCGAAACAATGGCACAATTCTTATCTCAACCACAAAATGAATCGATTCCCCGATTCGCTATGATTGGTTATCAGTTGAAAAATACATTGTCTCCATTTGGGACTGTTTCTCGTGGAGTGTGTAAAACTAACGATCAGGGAGAGTTAGTCCAAATAACTGAAATGACCAAGATTAAACAAGTTGAGGAAAAGATTTATAATCTGGCAGATGAAAATAACCCCGTTGCTTTAACCGGGAATGAGCCTGTATCTATGAATTTTTGGGGATTTACTCCCCCTATATTTCAATTCTTAGAAGATCAATTCGTAGAATTTCTGACGGATAACGAGGATAGCCTTAAAGCTGAATTTCCAATTCCTTCTGTCGTTGACCGATTGATTAAAAATAAGCGGGCAAAAGTGACAGTTTTGGATTGTTCAGCAATCTGGTTTGGGGTTACCTACCAGGAGGATAAACCATACGTAATGGAGCAGTTAAGAAAACTATAATGAGATATTTTATTCAGTTGAGCTATAAGGGTGCTCCCTTCGTAGGATGGCAGATACAGCCCAATGGGGTTTCGGTTCAGGCGCTCCTGGAAGAGGGTTTGCAGGTCATGCTCAAAGAACCGATCTCTCTGGTGGGTTGCGGGAGAACTGATGCAGGTGTGAATGCTTGTCGTTTTTTTGCCCATTTTGATTCAGATCTCATTATTGATGATCAGAATTATCCCTTTTTAATCTCAAAACTGAATAGTTGGCTCCCGACTGAAATCGCTGTTGCAAAACTTTTTCTTGTTCCGGACGATCTTCATGCTCGTTTTAGCGCAATAGAACGTACTTATCTCTATTTTGTAGATACACAAAAAGATCCTTTTACAACCGATCGTGCTTATCGGGTTTACAAACCGCTGGATCTGGAAAAGATGAATCAGGCAGCACAATTGTTGTTGCAAACATCTGATTTTACCAGTTTTTCAAAGCTGCATACACAGGTGAATAATAATTTTTGTTCTGTTACCTATGCTCATTGGGAACAGATTGATAATCAACTGATATTTAGGATAACGGCTAATCGTTTTCTAAGAAATATGGTACGTTCTATCGTGGGTACTCTGTTGATGGTCGGAGAAGGAAAGATCGATTTAGAGCAGTTTCAAGAAATTATTGATGCCAAAGATCGCTCTAAAGCAGGAAAATCAGTCCCTGCTCATGCACTTTTTTTGGAAAATGTGCGTTATAATATGATCTAAATTCATTTTGATAATCTTTGATATGAAGAGATATTTTTATTTAATCGTTATATTGTTGATAACTCTGTTTTTTACGAGTTGTAGACCGGAGCAATTTGGAGACACTCCTCTTGTATTTTCAACGACTGAGGTAACATTTGATACCGTTTTTACAACTGTAGGATCTACAATTCAATCTTTTACTGTACACAATCCTTCCCACACTTCGGTTAAAACAGATATTCGTTTGGGCGGAGGAAATCAATCTTACTACAGTATTAATGTAGATGGTGAACCCGGAATTTACTTTAAAGATGTGATTATTCCACCAAAGGATTCTATCTATATTTTTGTGAAAGTAACGATCAATCCGGGGAATGTCAACAATCCTTTTTTAGTAACTGATTCTATTGAATTTATCACAATAAGTGGAAAACAATCTGTCCAATTGATTGCTTATGGTCAGGATGCTAATTTTATAGTGGCTGATTCAGGTCCCGACCATTTAAGATATAAAGTGGTTGCCGGTGCACATGAAGAGGTTATTTGGACTAAAGAGAAGCCTTATGTAGTTTACGGCTGGGCTGTGGTTGATTCATTAGGTACTTTAAAGATTGAACCGGGAACAAAGATCTATTTTCACGCCAATTCAGGACTGTGGGTTTATCGGTATGGGCATCTTGAGGCAGTAGGAAGTGTGGATGAACCTATTCTCTTCAGAAGTGATCGCCTGGATGAGTGGTTTGATTCCGATTTTACACAATGGAGCAGAATTTGGATTATGGAAGGAAATCGGGATAATCTGATTGATCATGCCATTGTAACTAATTCTTATGTGGGTATCCAAATGGAAGGATTTTCAGAATATACTTCCAATAAAACCATCATTTCCAATACAATTATTAAAAATAATCAAAATAGTTCCGTGATTGCTCGCTGGGCTAATTTTGACATGGTAAACTGTGTTGTAACACAAACCGGTGGCTGTTGTTTGCAGTTAGAAGTAGGGAAGTGGAGGATAGTTAACTCCACTTTAGCTAATTATGCCGCCGTGGGAAGAGATACTACCCATCCCGTGGTATATGTGTCTAATAAAAGTTCATTTGATTTGCAATCATACCATTCTGAAGCCTATTTTGAAAATACAATTATTGATGGTAGTTTCAGAAGAGAACTAAGAGAGTATAAGTCTCCCGAATATCAGTTAAATACACTTTATAAAAACTGTATGATTAGGATACCCAATTCATTACCCTCATTTGTACAAGTTATTTTGAATCAAAATCCTCAGTTTAAAGATCGTACAGAATTAGATTTTAGACTCAAAAGTAATTCTCCTGCTATTGATGCCGGAGTTCCTAACGGTGTTCTTTTTGACATCCTCGGAAATCCGCGCGTTGGTATTCCCGATATTGGTGCTTATGAGTTTACGGAATAAAAAAAACTAACAACCTTTTGATCAAACAAAAAGTTGTTAGTTCTTAAGTTATCGGGACCCTATTTTTATTTTAATCCTCTGTTCTTAAGTAAGGGCTCAATAGATGGTTCTTTTCCTCTAAATGCGATATAAAGTTCCATCGGTGGTACGGTATTCCCTTTCTTCAAAATATTTTCTTTGTATAATTTAGCAGTTGTAGGATCAAAAATTCCATTCTCTTTAAAAGCTTCAAAAGCGTCATTGTCTAACACTGCAGACCATGTATAAGAGTAGTATTGAGAGTCGTATGATCCACCAAAAATATGTAGGAAATATGCACTACTATGACGGGCAATAATCTCAGGAATTAAACCGATACTAGTTAAATAATTACGTTCAAATTGAGGAAGTTCAATTTTTGTAGGTTCAGTAATGGTATGATATTTCATATCCAGGAAGGAAGAAGCAATCAATTCGGTGTTGATAAATCCTTGACCATAATTGGAGGCTGCATTGAGTTTTTGAATTAACTCATCAGGAATAACTTCACCGGTTTGGTAGTGTTTTGCGTACATTTTTAATACTTCGGGTTCACTTGCCCAATGTTCAAATATTTGAGATGGTAATTCAACAAAATCACGTGCAACATTAGTTCCTGAAAGTGAACGATACTTGCAATCGGTTAACATACCATGTAATCCATGTCCAAATTCGTGGAAGAAGGTTTCTGTTTGGTCAAAAGTAAGTAAGGAAGGGGAGTCAGCAGTAGGTTTTGCACTATTCAATACCAATGAAACAATCGGGATCACTTTTTCCCCCTCTTTGGTGTACCATTGTTCACGGAAATTGGTCATCCAGGCACCACTACGTTTACTTTCTCTTGGATAATAGTCCATATATAAAATAGCAATTACTTCCCCATTTTCTTTCACTTCATAAGCTTCAGCATCAGGATGGTATAATGGTAACTCTTTATTTAGCTCAAAAGTAATACCAAAAAGTTTATTGGAAACCGCAAAGATTCCATTTTTAACATTTTCAAGAGAGAAGTATTGACTTACTATGTCTTGATCTAAGTCATACTTTTCTTTGCGGACTTTTTCACTATAGTATCTGTAATCCCAAGGTTCAACTTTAAAGTTTTTACCCTCTTTTTTAATCATTTTTTCAAATTCAGCAACCTCTTGTTTTGATTTTTCTATTGCAGGTTCCCAAACTTGAGCTAAAAGATCCATAACAGCATCAGGATCTTGAGCCATGTTGGCTTCCAAAACAAAGTCAGAGTGTGTTTTATAACCCATGATCTCAGCTCTTTCCAGTCTAAGATTAACCATCTCATTGATAATGAGTGAGTTGTCGTAAGGTCCTGACAAACAACGACCGGTTAAGCCATCCCACATCTCTTTCCTCAAATCCCTGTCATGGCAATATTGAAGTAAAGGTTCCCAGCTTGGAAGTTGAATAGTGAAAACGTATTTCCCTTTTGTTGCAGGATCAGCTTCACCTAGTTCTAAAGCTGCTGCAATAGCATTGGCAGGCATTCCATCCAAACGTTTGACATCATCAACAACTAATTTGAACTCATTAGATGCTTTGAGTACATTGTTCCCAAATTGCAAGCGTAATGAAGCTAATCTCTCATTGATTTCTCTAAAACGCTCTTGTTTTTCAGCAGGAACATTGGCACCACCACGTACAAATGATTTGTAGGTTTCTTCCAATAAGCGAAGTTGTACAGGATCCAGGTTCATTCCTTCTCTTTGGTCATAAACAGTTTTAATTCTTTCAAAAAGTTTGACATTCAATGAGATATCATCACTGTGTTTTGTAACTAGAGGAGTTATTTTCTCGGAAAGAGCTTCTAATTCAGGAGAATTCACTGCTTCAGTTAAATTAAAAAATACAAGAGATACTTTGTACAAAAGAGCTCCACTATATTCCAAAGCTTCAATTGTGTTTTCAAACGTGGGTTTTTCCTTGTTATTACAAATCGCATCAATCTCTTCTAATTGCTGTCTGATACCTTCTTCAAAAGCAGGTAAGTAGTGTTCATTTTTAATTTTGTCAAAAGGGGGAACACCATAAGGAGTGTCCCATTCTGTTACAAATGGATTGTCTTTCAATGCCTCATTTTCTTTTTTCTTGCATGCACTGAAAAGAATAATTGTTGCTAAAGCAATCATTGTTAATGTTTGTTTCATAAGTTAAGTAGTTTTATGGTTATTTAATTTGAAGTTTTGAATTATATTGTTTTCCGAAATTGTCGGTAAATCTGAGTATATAGAGTCCGGTGGCTAGTGAAGATACAGAGATTGTGTTCTCACCGTTTGCTAATTTTTCACTATGTAAAAGAGCTCCGGTCATTGAATATATTTCTACATTCATTTCTTCTTGAAGTTGAACTCTTACAAATTGAGAAGCAGGATTGGGCGCCAATTTGATTAAAGAGTGGTTGTATTCAGAAATAGAGCTTGTAATCCCGTTATTGGCATTGTTTAGAATAACAATTCTATTCCTTTGAGGAATATTGGCCCCTCCCTTATACAAACATATTCCGGTTAAGTTAACAACATAACTGGGAATAGCGGTATTGATGTAGTCGGCACTGAAATTATCAGTGTAAATAACGGAATCCTTTGAAACTCCGTTTTGAGTGGCTCCATAATATTTACCGGATGCCCAATTACCGGTTTCGTTAATCGTTACATCAGGAAGTTTGATTAACTTTGACTGTATCGTATTTTGATGATCCTCATCTAAATCATCTAATGTTACTATGGTGGGTGTTACACTGTTAAACGCGGAAACAGGAGTGCAATTGGATGTAGGAACCACTTCAACCATGCCATAATAATTGGTTAAAGTACCCATAACACTGGTGATTTTTTCACCAATCTCTACATTGGTAATCTTACCTGTGGGGTCATAGATCATGATTGCAGCGGTTTCATCTTGGATATACTTAACATTGTTAAACGTTTGCATATGGGTTACGATAGCTTCACCAGTAAACTTATATACTGTAGTACCATTATTAGCAGAACCTGTATAGGGGGGAGCAACTGCTCTTAACTCGGCAATAGTGTTTACTGTTGTGATATTAATTCCACTACCGGATAAAGCTAAAGTTACGGGGTTAGCTAATCCACCTCCCGTAAAAGTTAAGGTTCCTGTATAATCACCAACAGCAGTTGGATTAAAATTAACAACTACAGGTGCTCCAGTTTCAGTCATAACAGCACTGGTAGCAAGTTGGGTAGTAGTAGTACTGAATCCATTGCCTGAAACAGCCACTTGGATATTGCCGGGAGTTAAATTAGCACCACGAACAGTTACAGTAGCATTAACGTTTCCGTTGAGTTCAACTCCACCAAAGTTAAGAGCGGAAGGAGTGAGGATCAAAGCAGGATCTGTAGAATGAAAAATCTCAATATCGTCAATAAAGAAACGACTGTTGGCAGCTTGGAAAGCTTCAAATTTCACCAGTGTATTGCTGGTCCCACCTGTTGCAATAACAACAAACTCAGTCATTACGTTAGTAACCAAACCAGTAACCAAATACTCTGTTTCATTTACAAAAACTTTCATCTGTTGTTGGTCTGTTGTCCATCTCCGGGCTTTGAATCGGATGGTAAAGTTACCACCGTTACCTGAAAGATTCAATGAGGGTGTGGTAATATAACCTTTAACACTGGAAGTTCCGATTTTAGCTGCTCCATTACTTTGATACACCTTGTTACCGGTCCATCCGGGTACCTGAGTATAGTTGTCTAGTGAACCACTAATATCAGTAGTTGTAGAGTCAGTCATTCCTGAGAAATCCTCAAACAGGATCTGCTGCGCTTGTAGTGAGGAAAATAATCCTCCGGTTAATAATGCTACTAAAAGTGTAGCGAAAAGAGTTTTAATTGTTTTCATAATCATCTAATTTTTATGTTTATAATTATAATTTTTCTACTACTATTACATTTCTCTCTGATTAGGAATAAAGAACGTTTTTATTTTGTCAATATATATGATTACCGATTCAAACTCAATTTTTTTGCCATTTTTGATAGCATAATTGGTGTTTCCGTAATAAGTAATTTCTTCCTCATTATCTTTATAGGTGAGAGTGGGGGAGAGTAGATCTTGATCATGAATAATAGGAGTTAGATGAGTATATACTTGATAATGAGGTTTATATATAGATTCTGTTGTTTTCTCCAAAAGTTGATTCCATCCCAATTCTTTTACAATATATTCGGTAATCTCATAGTTTCGGCAATGTCCCATAGCTGTGTTTTTATTCGGGTGGTAGATGGCCAGTAGCAAATCCTCTCCTGTGTGTCCCCAGGTGGTAAAACTGATCAAAGAAGTGAGTTCCAATTTTGCACGTAAAAGTATATCCTTCTTTGTTAGAGCATGATCCTGCTCTTCAAAAGGGTTAAAAAATTGATCTAAAGATTTTTTTGCATAGCCTGAATTGGTATTCATTCCACCGATTGAGATTCCGGAGGTCCCGTGATCCGGTATAATCACTACCAAAGTGTGTTGATCAGCTTTTGCAAATTGAATAGCCACATCTACAGCTTTGTCAAATTCTAAAAATTCTAATATTCCTGTCTTAGCATCTAAATTGTGCATAGCCCAATCTATAAGACTGCCCTCAACCATAAGGAAAAACCCATCATCATTTCGTGAGAGGGTTTCAATCGCTTTTTGCGTCATTTCAGCTAAGGAGGGGAACTCCCCATCTTTTTGATCTATAAAATAGGGCATGTTAATAGAGTCAAAAACACCCCAATATTTAGAAGATTGGGTCTGATAGAGCTCTTCTTTAGTGGTAATAATATCATACCCAAGAGATTGAAGGTACTCAATGTGAGGTTGGAGATATTTGATTCCTCCACCTAAAACGATATCAATTTGATTGTAAACCATCTGTTTTGCGATGATCTCTTCAGCATCTCTGTCGTAGTAATGTGCGGAGGTAGAAGCCGGTGTCGCATGGGTAAACTGAGAGGTTGCCACGATTCCTGTACTTTTGCCTTCCAGTTTCGCTACCTCCATCAGAGAAGCTAAGGGAAAGTATGCACGAGAAGAATCGATATCATAAAGATCTTGATCGGTTTTTACGGGATAGATCCCAATGTTTCCTTTTTGTGCCGGTTGGCCGTTGAAATAGCATGACCCGGTTGGAGCAGAGTCCCCAATAGGGGCATTGGAACAGGTACTCCTTACCAGTCCGCAAAAATAAGGATCAATGGCAAGGCTGAAATTGGGGTTACCGGTACGCCATTGCTCATAGTATCTGGAAAGAGAAACTAAACTGATAGAACAGCCGTCAGGGATCATTACAATTACGTTTTTAATCTTCTCTTGAGACCATAAACTGACTGATAGAATCAGAAAGAGAAAAGAAAAAACAATTTTTTTAATCCGCATCGATCATTATATTTTGTATCAACTTGCAAAGATATAAAAAAGATTCAATTATTTGTGTAATTTTGCAGTTAATAATCGGTAAAGATTTTAAAAATGATATTTATGAAAAAGATTAGTTTACTTCTCTCTTTATTTATTACCATTGTTGCAGCTTTTGCGCAAAAAAGTGTCATTCCTTTCCCTATAGATTCTACATACCTGCCCCCTTCCAATAGTTTTGTTTATGCTCTTCCCCAAAGTGTACTCAATATAAAGGTTACGGTTGCTGTGATGAAACAGCAGAAAGGGAAATATGGCGATTTTGCTGAAAAGATGTTGGGAGTATCGAACTCAATTCGTACTAATCGAACACTCTATAAAGTCAATAGTGTTGAGATATCAAATGGTGTTGTTCCGGATCCCGATTATCAATATTTGGTTACTCTATCCGGAAAGGAGATGAAAAAAATGCTTTTGAAAAAGATTGAAATCGAATCTAAAAATGGAATAGTGCGTCAAATCACAATTGAAAATCCATTAAAAGAGGATAAGGAAGCTCCGCAATGGCTTTATTTTGGAAATCTTATTTTTGAAGAGAAGGTAGAAAACTATATTGATACAAAAATTATTGATGGGGTAGTCACTCAGGTCCCGATTACCAATACTACTACAATCGCCAAAACATTGGAGGATGAAGCACAAGAGATCGCTGATTTTATTTTGAAAATCAGAAAAGATCGCTATGCACTGATTTCAGAACCCCATGAGTATTCGATCTCTAAGGAAGCTTTGGAATATACAATTGAGCAGATGAATAAAATGGAAGCAACCTATATGGAGCTTTTTGTAGGCTCTACAGTAACAGAAGAGGTAACAGAATATTTTACTATCATACCTCAAAAAGAGGATGAAAATATAATCCCTCTCTTTGGATTTTCTGAAACACATGGAATCGTTTCTCTCCAATCTCCTTTTACCAGTGTAACATATCAACTCAAAATGGATCCTCTGGTTAAATCTTCTGAGACTGTTCGATTAATTCAAAATAACAGATCAGCCTCTTTTGCCGGCTATAGGATTAGAACGCCTCTTGCTGTTTCCGTATCACTCTACAAAAATGAAGAGTTAGTGAATTGTTTTGGTCTCTTTCCTATTTTCCAATTGAATGAAATTCAAGTTCTTCAAAAAAACATTCCTAATTTTGATATTTTTCAATGGGGTATCGTTTATTAATGTACAATAATTGAATAGTAATGAAAAAAATAATAATAATTATTATTTTCGGGGTTGTAGCTGTTATTGCTCTCTCTGTCTACCTACTGACTCCAAAAATAGAAGCATGGAAATTAAGAAAGAATATCAACAGTTCGGCTATAGAATATGTAACTTCCATTTTACTTATTCAAGATTATGATTCAATAAAAATCAACAAGATTGATTCCCTTTCTGATTTAAGGTTAGCACAAATTTCATTGGAATTACTGGAAGAGATGAAGTTTAATTACGAATATCTATATCAAGACTTGCTAATCAATGCAGGGTCTGATTCCGAATTGGATCAACTTTATGATCAAATCTTGGAGATCGATGCTGTTATTGCTGATCAACATAATCTGATTAATGATGATAATACTGAATCTAAAAACCTGAATAGCTATTTGATCTCTGCTATCTATTATACTCGTAAAGAGGCGGTTCCATTTCTCTTTTTAACTACTCCCAAAGGAAAATACAAAGAGCTCAATCCTTTCAGGTAACGAGACTTTGATTAGGATTGAGCTCTCTCAGAAAAATTCTGACTATGGAATAATTTTATTGTAATTTATTTTGATTTGCAACCAAGAGATGATTCATCTTATTGAAACGTCTAATAATAACGCATTCCATTAAGAGGTAAGCAGCCCAAAAAGCAATAGCAACAATCACCACGCCTTGATGATTTAATTTATAGTACATAGCAGATTGACCAAAAAAAGTACCTCTGAGTACCCATGTCATGATAACCATAGTGATGATCAACAGTCCCCACCAAATGCCAATATTAAATTCACCATTGTCGTTTTTGGTGTTTTTAGGAAGAATCTCTCTATCTTTTAGAATGTAATCTGTTTCATTCCAAATTTCAGCAAACACGGAGTACGGTTTAATCAGGTTGTATCCGGGGATCAACCATCCAACAATAGCCCAAAATGGTGCTACACCTTTTTTCATCCAGGGTGTTGCATTTCTTAAATTATGAATGTTACGGTAATTCCAATATCCAAATATTAAAATTTTGATAAATACCAACCCGACAGTGATCCAAATAAAAAGATTGAATTTGGATTTGGCCTGATTGGTTTCATTTTCAAGATCAGTGTACACAGTTTGAATAGGCTCAAAAAATAATTGTTCAATTCCAATTAATGAGTCAATTTCAGCCAATTGTGCTTTCTTTTCCGGTAAAACTTCCCGAACTCTTTTTAAATTGTCTTCATGTTCTTTTTTGAGTTTAGCATCCGTAGGAACCGCTTTTTTAACCAGTGAGTCTAATCTAACCTGGTAATGTTCAACTTCAGCTAAAGCTCTTCTACGGGGTTGCTCAACTTCTCGTAAACTCTCTCTAGCACTTTCAAATTCCGGTTTCTTTTGAACAAACTTAATGTTCACTTCGTCAAATTTTAAAATAAAAACCATGGAAATAATGAAAAATACTAAAATAAGGAGATTAAGAACCATAGATAATTTTCCTAATTTTGAGTTGTTTGTGATTTTTTTCATCTTTGTTATTTATGCTTTATAATGTTTGTTATTCTATTTTCTTCGGTAACTAAAATATACAAAATGCAAAAGTAAATAAATCTTTTGTAATAGATTCAAAAATTTGAAATATTTTTAATCATTTATTTTAAAACTTTTGTAAAAGGGAGCTCCATTTTTGTAACAGCCTGATACTGTGATAAATTTATTTTTCTCATCTTCAATAAAAACAATTTTGGCACTTTGATCCTGAGTCGATATGATAAACCCTCCTATAATTCCCCATTCTATTTCACCGATAGAACGCCCACTTATGGCAAAAATTTGTAAATTGTTATAGTTTCTAAAAATTTCAATCTCTTCAGGAATCAATTCATCATAGAAAAAGTCACGCATCTCTTTTGTTATGTAATCGTGGTTTTTATTGGGCATTCCTTTTTCATCTACGTGAGGTTCATGATCCGAGTTTTTAAAAGTAACCAACTTCTCCCTTGTTTTGAGTTGTTTCAACATTTTATGAATCTCATAAGAACCATACATCTTGCCAAATATGATTTTTCCTAATTTTTTGCTGACCACTTCAAAAGGATAATCATATCCGTAAGGAACAATCCGATCTTGGTCTCCATGAAACGAAATAACGGGAATAGGAGCAGTTTTAAGATGGTTGATATCATTGATTGCTCCCCACATATTACCAACTCCTTTGATGGTAAAACGCTCTTTTAGATTATTACCTGAAGTTTCAATATCTCCCAGTTCATCATTAAAAAAACTTTTTCTCGAGCTCTCCGGTCTGTTGGCATTGGTCATATAAGCCAGATTTAACGCCGTAATGGCACCCGCACTGGTTCCACAAACAAAAATGGTTGAAGTGTCAATCTGATATTCATTTTGTTTATTGACTAAAAAACGGATCGCAGCATGGGCATCCTGAATGGCTTGATATCCGGTGCGCTCAATACTGGATTTGTTCAGAGTATAACCCAATCTGTAGTTGATAGAAGCGGTTGTGTAGCCGAGAGATGCAAACTGTTTGCAAAACGCAACAATAGCCGGATTCTCCTTGTCGCCAATGTAAAAAGCACCGCCGTGAATGCAAACCAATAGCGGACGTTTATAGGAATCATTGCTCTGTGGAATGTAAAGATCCATTTTTAATTCCAAATCTTTACTCGATAGTGTTGATGTTAATCCTTTTGCGAGAATGCTCAAATAGGATTCATCATCCGTTACATAGCTGTCCCAATGGCCTTTTACAGAGGCAAAAGGGATGTTTTTAATGGTTTGGACCTGATAGAGAGATTCTTTATATCGGTTCGGATAAGTTTTGGGTATGGAAGGGTAATTATAGAGTGTACAAGAATCTACGAGAAAAGGGGTTTTTCTACTGACTCTGCGTAAAGAGGTGCGAAATGAAACGGCTTGGGTGGTCGGTAAATCGGTAGCCATATAATAGACTCCGGATACCCTTTTTTCATCCAATTGATTGATGGTGAAAAAAATAGTAGTATCACCACGAGAGGTTTTGTAATATCTGTTTTGTTGGTAATGAGTTAGATTGGCTTTAGGAGTACAAGAAGAAAGTAAAACGAGGATCGGAAACAGTACAATAAACCTATTTCTGAATCGAAATATAAAATCGTTTAACATAAGTCACGAAATTAAAATGCAAAAATACAGATTCTATTCTTATATTTTGATTGTTAGAATAATTATTTATCGTATCTTTGCCATTAAATTAAATAAAATGAAAGAGAATCTGAGCCAATTATTGATTACTAAAGGAAATATGGAATTGGATGTCTATCAGGCTGCTTTGGATTTGATGAAGTTGTTTAAAAATAGTGCAGAAGAATTCAATATTTACTTTAAAAATGAGTATCCCGAACAGTATAAAACACTGTCAATAAAATATATAGATAAAAATTCTAATCTTTTTCAGATCAATTTTGCTTCTGATGTGCTGATTTTTATGCTGCACACCAATATTTTTGAGTTTTCCCGTAATCATGAGGTGATGAATACCCCTTATATCAAGGAGGATAAAGAACGTTCCTATTGTGGCATGATTTCAATATACAACTTTTTGGCCGATTCTTTAAATAATATCCGTGTCAACGATATCGGTTATTTGGTTGGAAGAGTGATGGTTAACAAGGATCGACACTACTATGTTGAGGGTAAAAGAGAACTGGCACAAATCTTGAATAACTTTAGTGTCAATGAGTTTTCGCAAGAGGCTGTTGATGATATTTTCTATTCTGCCATGAAGTATAGCATCAATTTTGATTTGTTGCTTCCCGATTTTGACGTGATTAAGTTCGTTACAGTCAATGATATGATGCAAATGGAAAACCAAATTGTAACTATTCCGACTGCTAAAAGATTGGGCTTTACTTTCGATCGGGATAAGGATATTAAGAATAATAAAAAAAAATAAAAAGGGGGGGTGGACATTCATCGCTCCCGGGAAACGATAGAGATAATAATTTAATCTAAATGCTTATGCTCCAATTCAGTGAACAAGATAACAAAGCGATGTTGCAACGAGGTAGCGACCCTCAATGGGTGGCCAGACAGTTTACCTTTTTCAAAGAAGGATTTCCTTACGCTCAACTGGATAGAATTGCTACCATTGAGGATGGAATTGAACGGTTGACAGAGGAGGAAAAGAAAGAATATATCACCTATTATGATCAACAAGCTCCTCATATCAAAATAGAAAAATTTGTCCCCGCTTCGGGAGCTGCATCCCGCATGTTTAAAGCTCTTTTTGATTTTCTGGAAACCGGAAAAATGACAGATCAGATTCAACTTTTTCTTGATGAATTAGATCGTTTTGCCTTTTATGAAGATCTAAAAAAGTGCTTCCCTGAAGGAACAGATTTAAAAAAGATTGCCCCTCAATTGATTGTGGAGAAATTAGTTACCGATTCAGGATTGAACTACGGAGCTCTTCCAAAAGGAGTGTTACAATTCCACATTTATCCGGATCATCAACGTACAGCAATTGAAGAGCATTTGGTTGAAGCTGCCCAATATGCCGCATCCGGGAAAGATGCGTATATTCACTTCACTGTTTCTCCCAACCATTTGGAGCGCTTTAAAGAGTTGATAGAGGAGAAAAAGGGAATCTACGAAAAACGGTTTGATATCACTTATCACATATCTTACTCTATCCAGGACCCTAAGACGGATACATTGGCCGCTAATCCGGACTTAACCCCATTTCGGGATGCTGAAGGTCAACTTTTATTCAGACCGGGTGGGCATGGAGCGTTAATTCATAACTTGAATAACCTCGATGCAGATCTGGTTTTTGTGAAAAATATCGATAACGTAACAACTGAAGAACAATTACAGCCTACTACCGATTATAAAAAGGTCTGTGCAGGTTTGGCGCTGCAATTAAGGAATCAGACTAATGAATATCTCAAGAGGTTAGCCCAAACTCCCGATGATCCCGGGCTGATTAAGGAGGTAACAGATTTCGGAAGCAAGAGACTCCATATTGCATGGAGCCACAGTTCCCCCCCTTTAATTGAAATTCTAAAAAAAATAGATAAACCAATCAGAGTATGTGGAATGGTGAAAAATGAGGGAGAACCGGGCGGTGGACCATTTTGGGTAAGAAAAGGTAACGAGGTATCGTGTCAAATTGTGGAAACATCTCAGATTGACAAGAATAACCCGCAGCAACATGAGATTCTGCAACAGGCGACGCACTTTAATCCGGTTGATATGATCTGTTGCTGGAAAAATTATGAAGGGAAACCGTATGATCTTTTGCAATATGTGGATGAAAATACAGGATTTATTTCTGATAAATCATACGAAGGAGCCACTTTGAAAGCCATGGAGTTGCCCGGATTGTGGAACGGTGCCATGGCGCATTGGATTACGCTGTTTGTGGAGGTTCCATTAGCTACGTTTAATCCGGTTAAAACGGTATTTGATCTTTTAAGAGATTGATACATTGAGTATAATTGAAATTTTTAAGAAATGAACAGAGTTTTAGTAACCGGCGGAGCCGGGTTTTTGGGTTCACACTTATGTGAAAAGTTGTTGGAACAGGGGAATGAAGTGATCTGTTTGGACAATTTTTTTACCGGGCATAAGAGTAATATTGCTCATTTATTACAAAATCCTTATTTTGAATTAATTAGGCATGACGTTACTGCACCTTTTTTTGCGGAGGTGGATCAAATCTATAATTTGGCATGCCCCGCTTCTCCAATTCACTATCAATACAATCCCATAAAAACCATTAAAACCTCTGTAATGGGTAGTATTAATATGCTAGGATTGGCAAAAAGGGTGAAAGCAACTATCCTGCAAGCCTCTACCAGCGAAGTGTATGGTGATCCTATCGTGCACCCTCAGATGGAGGAGTATTGGGGTAATGTGAATCCGATAGGAATCAGGTCCTGTTACGATGAAGGAAAAAGATGTGCAGAAACCCTCTTTTTTGATTATCACAGACAAAACCAGGTGAAGATTAAAGTGGTGCGGATTTTCAATACCTATGGTCCCAGGATGGATAGAAATGATGGACGGGTAATTTCTAATTTTATTGTACAAGCACTTCAAAATCAAGAGATTACTATTTTTGGAACCGGAGAACAAACCCGTAGTTTCTGTTATGTTGATGATCTGATCGATGGTTTGATTAAAATGATGAACAGCCCTGAGGAACTGTGTGGTCCCATCAATATGGGTAATCCGGGTGAGTTTACGATGAACCAATTGGCACACTTGATTATTAAAATGACAGGTTCAAAGTCTAAAATAGTGTACCATCCTCTACCCGAAGATGATCCAATGAGACGACAACCTGATATTAGTAAGGCAAAATCATACTTAAATTGGGAGCCTACAACCCCGTTAAAAGAGGGATTATCTCGTACAATTGAGTATTTTAAAACCATTTTGTAATTTTTAAATATTTGAAAATCAGCATATTGAATATTTTTTGCAAAAAAAAGTAAAAAATAGGCTCTATATTGAAAAAAAAGATGTATATTTGCACATTGAAACTAGTATAATTATTCATCACATTAAAATCATAAGGAGAGGCGCGTATTGATTAGATTTCTACACTTTGTTTTTTAGTATTAATCTATTAAAAGAAGGGAGATCTTATGAGACAGATTGAAAGAGAAGATAATGAACTTATCTCTAGTTATCTAAATGGTGATGAGTCTGCTTTAAAAGAGTTGATCGAAAAGCATCAAAAAAGGATTTTCACTTACATTTTACTTTCTGTTAAAAATAGAGAGTTAGCTGAAGATATATTTCAGGACACCTTTATTAAAGTAGTGAATACCCTTCGATCCGGGAATTATAAGGAGGAGGGCAAGTTTGTTCAATGGGTGATGCGCATTGCGAACAATCTGAAAATAGATTATTTTAGAAAAGTGCAAAGGATGCCTACTTTCGAATCTAGTGATGATTTTGATATTTTTGATGTGCTGAATGGGACAGATGCTTCCGTTGAGCAAAAATTGATCGAAGAGCAGATCAATCATGATGTTAAATCTCTGGTTCAATTATTACCGGATGAACAAAGAGAAGTGCTCGAAATGAGGATATACGATGAGATTAGTTTTAAGGACATTGCTGCATTAACTAATGTAAGTATCAATACTGCATTGGGCAGGATGAGATATGCCTTGATCAACCTGAGAAAATTGATCAAAGAGAATAATGTAATTATTAGTTGATTTTTTTTGCTTTATCTGCAATATCTTATGTAAACTCACGTTCTTAATAGGTAATTCGTTAAATAAATAAGGAGTGCCTATGAAGAATACATTTACTATTTCAAAAAAGTATTTTACAAATCTCTGGTTTACACCTAAAAAAAAGACAATAGAAAATATATTGAACTACTCTAAAACAATGAGTATTGTCAATTCTAAAGTTGGAGATATTATTATTGCCAGTAACTAAGTACGCCTTGTAGCGTTAATTATAATGAAGCGTTATAAATTATCTCTTCTATTGCTGCTTCCGTTCTTCCTGTTTATTGGGACGGAATTTTCTTCAGTGCAGGCTCAAACCTCGATTCATTCTACAAAATCATGTACAACCATAGTGGCTATTGATACAGTAACTATAGAGATTAGGAATCATAAGGATGTTCGCCATTTTGCCAACTATGTTTGTAATGCGGAGGTTGAATTGTTTAAAGATGGGAAATCTTTGGGAGGAGTTGCTTACCAAAATATAGCCCAAGAAGGGACTTACGGTCTTTATCTTCATAATCAACTTTTACCGGAATTTATTTTTTTATCTAAATATGGAAATGCAGAAGATCAAACCATTATTGTGAATAAAAAAGGAAGGTGGGAGGTTTTGAATGGAAATCTGGTATTCCTGGATACTTTACAACAACTTCTTTTTGTAATATCACAAGATCTTAAGAATGAAGTTTCGGTTTATAATCTTCAAAATGAAGGAAAGGTTGAATTTGTTTATTCCGATTTAGAAACGATTCCTCAGTGGATTTCTAAAGATAAAAAAGGAAACTATTGGGTCTCTTTCTTTGATCCCAAATCGAAATTAACAACCTATTATATTCTGGATTACAAGAATAAATATCTGATTAAATCCAAGATTAAAAGAGAAAAATATTATCAATCTTTGATCCATCTTCCATATCCGGGATTTCCTAACTTCCGCTGTGAGTGTAATTGCGAAAAAACTCTCTAATTTTTAACAAATATTAAAAAAAATCCTTATCTTTGCATCTTAAACTTAAGATGTATGGATGAATTAATTAAAGGTAAGGTTAACGCTTGGTTAGAAGGTGATTATGATATTGAGACCAAGAGAACAATTGAAACTCTGATCAAAGAAGATCCACGTGAGTTGTACGAATCATTTTACAAAAATTTAGCTTTTGGAACCGGAGGGTTGAGGGGAATTATGGGTGTCGGTACCAACAGGATGAATAAGTACACAGTGGGAGCTGCAACACAAGGATTTGCAAACTATTTGAAAAAATGTTTTCCAAAACAGAAAATTAAAGTGGCAATAGCTTACGATTCTCGTCTCAATAGTTCCTATTTTGCTGATATTACCGCTGATGTCTTTTCTGCAAATAATATTCAAGTTTATCTTTATAAAGAGTTGAGACCTGTTCCTGTATTGTCTTTTGCAGTGAGAGAATTAGGATGTCAAGCCGGTGTGATGATTACAGCTTCGCATAATCCAAAAAAATATAATGGCTATAAAGCATACTGGAGTGACGGTGCACAACTGCTTACACCACATGATGAGCAGGTGATCAATCATGTGAACAAAATTAAAACCTTGGATCAGGTTAAGTGGACTAGAAATCCGGATTATGTGGAGATGATAGGGGAGGAGATGGATCAAAAATATTTGGATCAGGTGAAGGCACTCTCCTTTAATATGGAATCTATAAAAAAGAGAAAAAAATTCAAAATAGTTTATACTCCCCTCCATGGAACAGGAATTACTATGGTTCCACAAGCCTTGGAGAATATTGGCTTTAGACATGTGATTCTGGTTGAAGAACAAAAAAGACCGGATGGAAATTTTCCAACTGTTATTTCACCCAATCCGGAAGAAAGAGATGCTATGCGAATGGCTTTGCACAAAGCTGAAAAAGTGAATGCAGACGTTATTCTTGCCACTGACCCCGATACCGATCGCTTGGCTGTTGGAATTCGTAAAGAAAAAGGAGAATATTATCTCTTGGATGGCAATGAAACAGCTATCTTGTTAACGCATTATATCCTCGAACAAATGCAAAAAAGAGGGGAGTTGAATGAGGATATGTATATTGTTAAAACAATTGTAACATCTGAACTGATACCTCTGCTGGCAAAAGATTATAATGTAGGATGTGATGATGTGTTGACCGGTTTTAAATATATTGCACAGATTATCCGCGAAAGAGAAGGAAAGCAAAAGTTTATTTGTGGTGGTGAAGAGAGCTACGGCTTTTTAGTTGGAGATTATGTGAGAGATAAAGATGCAGTATCCGCTTGTTGTATGGTTGCTGAAATGGCGGCTCAAGCTGTAACAGAAAAAACGACACTCTACAAGAAACTCCTGAAAATATTTAAAGAGTATGGTCTTTATAGAGATAAATTACTCTCATTGACTAAAGAGGGTAAAGAGGGATTGGATGAAATCAAGAAAATGATGACTCAGTACAGAACTAATCCTCCCACTGAAATCAATCAATCTAAAGTGGTCATGATTAAAGATTACCTGAATCAAAAGACAACCGATTTGAGAACAGGTAAAGAGTATCCTATAAATCAGCCGGTTTCTGATGTACTCCAATTCTTTACTGAAGATGATACCAAGATTACTATCAGACCTTCCGGAACTGAACCTAAAATTAAGTTCTATTTTTCTGCAAAAATGGATCTGCCTTTTGTAAGTAGTTTCAAACACGTAACTAAAAAATTGGATGATAAATTCAAGAAAATTATCGAATCTTTACAATTAACTTAAAAAATATTAACTTTTATGATTAATCCTAAATTAATTAATCCTCAATCTATTGTTGTGATTGGGGCTTCCAATGATGTCCAAAAACCGGGTGGAAAAGTATTGAAAAACTTGTTAGGCAGTACTTTTAAAGGGGAAGTCATGGCCGTAAATCCAAAAGAAACAGAGGTTCAAGGTGTTCGCTGTTATGCTAAGGTTGAAGATTTACCTCAGGTGGATTGTGCTATTTTAGGTATAGCAGCCAAATATTGTCCGCATACAGTACGTGTACTGGCTCAAGAGAAAGGAACAGGTGGTTTTATCATTTTATCTGCCGGTTTCTCAGAAGAAAATGAAGCAGGTGCAGCACTGGAAAAAGAGATTGTGGAAACGATCAACAGTGTAAATGGAACATTGATTGGACCCAACTGTACCGGATATCTGAACACAAACTATTGTGGTAACTTTGCTGAACCGGTTCCTCCACTGGATCCTCATGGTGTTGATTTTATTACCGGTTCCGGTGCAACTGCTGTTTTTATTACAGAGCATGGAATAACTAACGGATTGAAATTCAATTCTGTATGGTCAGTTGGAAATTCAGCTCAAACAGGGATTGAAGAGGTGTTGGAACATCTCGACCTTACTTTTGATCCCGTAAAAAGCTCAAGAGTGATTATGCTCTATATGGAGAATGTTGGCAATCCACACAAATTGTTGAAACATGCTGTTTCTCTATACAATAAAGGTTGTCGAATAGCTGCGATTAAATCGGGTGGCTCGGCAGCAGGAAGTAGAGCCGCTTCTTCACATACCGGCGCATTGGCAACCTCCGATGTGGCAGTTGAAGCACTCTTTAGAAAAGCAGGTATTGTGCGTTGTGCTAATCGTGAAGAGTTGACAACAGTTTGCTCTATTTTTATGCACCCTGAAGTAAAAGGAAAGAATGTAGCCGTTATTACACACGCAGGCGGACCCGCAGTGATGTTGACAGATACACTCTCCAATAATGGAATGGAAGTTCCTCCAATCGAAGGAGAAGCTGCTGATCGCTTATTGAGTAAACTGTTTGCAGGTTCATCAGTTGGCAATCCCATTGACTTTTTAGCTACAGGAACAGCTGAACAATTGGGTTATATCATAGATGCATGTAACGATGACTTTGACAATATTGATGCGATGGCTGTTATTTTCGGTTCTCCCGGATTATTCCCTAACTGGGATGTATATGAACTGTTGCACGAGAAGATGAAAACATCGAAAAAACCGATTTTCCCAATTCTTCCCTCTATTGTTAATGTGAAAGATGAAATTCATGATTTCATTCACAATAAAGGACGTATCAACTTCCCCGAAGAGTGTGTGTTTGGTAATGCATTAGCTAAAATCGTAAATACTCCAAAACCACAACCATTGCAATTTGAAGGTCCTAAAATTGATGTGAAAGCGATTCGTTCGGTTATTGATAACGCTGAAAATGGATATTTGGGATTGGCAGAGATTGCAGCTTTAATGGATGCAGCAGGAATTGCCAGAAAAGAGGAGATGGAAGTGCGTTCAGAACAAGAAGCTATCGAAGCAGCCAGTAAGATAGGATATCCATTGGTGATGAAAGTGGTTGGACCTGTTCACAAGTCTGACGTGGGTGGGGTAGTCCTCAATGTGAAAGATTTGGATACAGTAAAGAAAGAGTTTAACAGATTGATACAAATTCCTGAAACTTACGCAGTTGAGATTTGTAAAATGTATCAAGGAACAGAGATCTTTATCGGTGCCTCCAGAGAGGATAAATTTGGACATCAGGTACTATTTGGCTTGGGTGGTATATTCATCGAAGTGTTGAAAGATGTACAAGCAGCGATCGTTCCGGTGAGTCAACCCGAAGCACGTTCATTGATTAACAACTTGAGAGGATATAAGATCCTGGAAGGTGTTCGTGGACAAAAACCGGTGAATCTGGATATCTACTCCGAGATCATTGCAAGAGTATCGGCATTAGTTCAAGCGGCGCCTGAAATAGCTGAAATGGACCTCAATCCTTTGTTAGGAACTCCGGAATATGTTATTGCGGTAGATGCGAGAATAAGAGTTGAGAAATAACCTTCCCCCCTTTTTTATTTAATTCCTAAAAAAGGATACGATATTTCTTACCATATTCGAGCATTTGCTCCATATAAGTTTGAGAATAATCAAGTTCAATATCAATAACTTGGTTATTCTCTTTTATTATGTGGAATTTGGGATTGATAAAACCGCTGTAAGGATGCACATCCAATAATGAATAGCGATCTTTTACCTCTTTGTGTAACTCCGGGTCAATATGAATGGCGTAGGTTTCTACTAATTTCTTAGCTTCTGCCAGTTTACCATACGATTTGATATCCTGAACTATCTTTAAAAGCTCGCCAAAATAGCCTCTTAGCTTTTCGTAATCGTTGATTTTAACGTACTTTTTGCCATCTCTCACAACAATCTCAATCACTTTTTCATCTTTTCCTCTTTCTAAACACCAGCGTGCAATCAACGCTCTGTCTCTCATGTGCGTTTGCGTAATTTGACCGCCTAAATCGATTCTGTTGAGTTGCATCATCAAACCATTCACAATTTGTCTGTAATATTCGGCTTTGTAGGCTTCAGGATTGGATACGAGTCCTAAATCTACAATCTTTTGATCTCCAAGGAAATACAATGCGAAAAGGTCAGCTCTGGTCTCTTCAATCACAGAGTGATACTCTCTCAAAGATCCGTCACTCACTCCGGGAGCCAACTGTCCGGAACCATGTCCCAAACATTCGTGCATATCCACAAAAAGATTGTATGTGATATAGCCATACTCTTCAGCTCTCTTGATCTCTTCAGCGGAGTAGTAAAATTCATCATTCACACCGGATCTCAGACCGGCTTGATTATGAGCAAACATAATGTTACTCATCGTCACAGATTTCGATCCGTACCCTTTTCTAATCCAGTTGGAGTTGGGCAAATTGATACCGAGTGGGGTAGTAGGGTAGGACTCTCCACCTAAAAATGCCAATGTAATCACCTTGGCAGCCACTCCCTTAACCTCTTTTTTCTTTAGATTATTCGCGATAGGTGAGTGATCCTCAAACCATTGCGCATTATCACTGATAATTTCCGTTCTCTTGGTATTCGCTTCATCCTTGAAGTTAACAATCGATTCCCAGGTTCCTTTTCTTTGAAGCGGATCACCATAAACTTCGATAAAACCGTTTACGTAATCCACTTTTGAAGCCAAATCCTGCACCCAAAGAATATTATAGTCGTCCCAAGTGGTCAAATCCCCGGTTGTGTAGTACTCAATCAACTTTTGAATATGGTTCTTTTGAGCCTCATTTTCAGCAACAGAGGAAGCTTTATCAAGCCAATAAATGATTTTTTCAATCGCTTTACCGTAAAGACCATTCAAATGGTAAACATTTTCCTGAACTTTGTTATCAACTTTCACTAATTGAGAGTTTAACCCAACGGCAATCGGTTGTTCAGGATTCTTTTTCCACAATTTTTGTTCTAATTTATGATAGTAATCTTCAACCTCTTTTTGAGTTACGTTTTGATAAAAGTTTGATGCAGAGTAAGTTATTTTATCTTTAGCATTATCAGAAGAGATTTTCATGGGAGCAATGTCAGGATTAAAAATCAGATTGCTCATCCACTCTTGATATTGTTCATAGGTTTGATTTTCCTGTACAGTATATTGAGAAATATCAGAGTTTTCCATCAACTCTTTAAAATCTTCCGGGCTAATTTCCGGAAAAAATTTAGCATTGGAATAGTGATGATGGATTCCATTAGAGAACCAGAATCGCTTCACATAATCAGTAAATGCAATAAAATGTGCAGACTCACGATCTCCGGAATAGGTATTCATGATATTCTCCAAGACCTCTTTAATCGCAAGATTATGGACATAATTTTGATCAAAAGTGATATCTCTGCCCCAGGAAGCCGCTTCACTCAAATAATAGATCAACAGTTTTTGATTCAGCGACAAGTCATCCCACGCAGGCACTTGATATCTTAAAATTTCTACATCTGCAAACTGATCTACCACATACTCAAAGGGTTCCGAAGCATCAGTTTCATTTTGAACTTGTTTATTTTTACAAGATCCAATCACAAAAGGTGTCATCACAATCATAAAAAAGTAAAAAAATCTCTTCATAATAGCACATGTTTTTTTGAACCTGTAAATATATGAAATAATTTGATATTGATCTTTACTTTTTTTTACGGCAATTTCTTATTTTTTTTTCTTCTTTTTGAAATAAAAATAAAAGGGGGGCAGGATTTGGGGAGTCTTTTTTGTCAATCCATCACCCCACTCTGGAATAATAAACCTTTTAGAGAATTTTATTTCGGATTTCGGATTTCGGATTTCGGAAAAATCGATGTGTATAAATTCCCCTCCTTGGAGGGGTGCCCGAAGGGCGGGGTGGTTATTCCCCACTCTGGAATGTTTGACCTTTTTGGACATGCAGGATTAATTACGAATTACGTTTCCTATTCATTCCGCCCTCCGCCTTCCGCTTTCCGCCTTTTTTCATTTCGCCTTTCGATTTTTTTATTTATCTTTGTTATTGTTTTAGTTCCTGAAAATTATAGATAAAAACCATGAAAAAAACTCTTTTCTTTATTTTATCTTTTATTATCATTTGTTCTTCTTGTTCAAAGGAAAAAGTGTTTTTTTATGAAGAAGAAGAAGGGATGTGTGCATTTCTATTCAATGATAATATATGCATGTGGGGCTCTGATAACCGTGAAATTTTAGATGAACAATTGAAAGATTCTCTTGAGATTTTTAATTTTGAGCATTATTTTATCAAAAAAGAAATTGAAGTTGAAAAAGCTACTTTTGACTCAATTTATATGGCTAATGTGATAGATTTATATGAAGATTGGAATAAATATGTAGTTTTATATAATGCAAAAATTATTAAAAATGAGTGGACAGTTGCTATATATTATCCTTTTGATTATAAAGGGACCTACGTTTTTACACTTCTACCTCAAGAAGAAAAAATGTTTCATAGCATTCTAAGTCTCAATATAAATCAAGAGAAGTGCCAAAATCAAAAAAAGTATAGAGTTTTGGTTGATAAAAATGATGATCGTTACGTTCACTTTAACCATAGTTTTTTAATGAATGTTTATAATGATGGGGAGGAAAAAAGTTTATTTGCCTACTTCCCTGACAAAACTCAAAATATGTACAGGTTGTTACAACTAACCTCAGTTATTATTAATAATCACATTAGAACAGATCAGCTGGAGAGAAAAGAAATAGGTCTCATTGAAGTAAGAAATAAATTTGATCAGATTTTTTTTGATGAAATGGGAGAAAAAAGTTATTTTGTACACGATGTTGATTCAATGACAAAATGGCTAGATGAAACGGAACAAATGATGAAAGAAGATACGGTTTTTAAAGATTTATAACAATCATTCAGTGGTTAATTCTCCGTTTTTTTGTAAAGTATTAATGTTTCCGAGTGGGGAAACGGAATAACTAAAACGCAATATCTATTCTGCCCCCCATTTATTTGAAGGTAGAAATAAGAAGGTAGAAGGTAGAAGTAAAGGCGGAAATCCAAATTCATTCGGTGTTAAGGGAAGGATAATTCCCCTCCTTTGGAGGGGCTAGGGGAGGTCGATTCGTAATTCGTAATGATTCCGCCTTCCGCCTTCCGATTTCCGCCTTTATATAAAAAAAAGACTGCCTCAAAATTTAAGACAGTCTCCTTTTAAAATTTCTGTTATAGGTTGAAATTATCCGCCGATTTGAACTCTAAAGAACTGAGTAGCAGTTAATTTAGGATCAACTTGTTTAAGGTAATCACCTACGGAAGTTTTGTTATCTTTAATATAATCTTGACTTAACAAGGTGTTTTCTCTAAAGAATTTATTCAACTTTCCTTTTACGATTTGTTCAACCATATTTTCTGGTTTTCCTTCTTGACGAACCAACTCTCTATTGATCTCCATTTCATGGTCAATAGTAGCTTGTGGAACAGCATCAGCATTCAATGCGATAGGATTCATAGCTGCAATTTGCATTGCTACGTTATAACCTGCTTCTTGAACGTTTTCACCGGCAAGGTTAAATCCAACGATTGTAGCGATACGGTTTCCATTGTGGTTGTAAGCAGAAACAGACTCAGCTTCGATATGATGATAAGCAGCAAGTTCTACTTTTTCACCGGTTTTTCCTGTCATTTGAAGGATCATCTCAGCAACGGTAGAACCATCGATAGTTAATGCATTGAGTGCGTCGATATCGCGTACTTTATTGGCAATAGCAGCATCAATAATGCTATCAGCAAATTCTACGAAATCGCTATTTTTTCCAACAAAGTCAGTTTCGCAACCAATCACAACAACAGCAGCAAAAGTTTTGTCAGCATTTACTTTTGCAACAGCTCTTCCTTCAGAAGAAGCGCGGTCTGCACGTTTTGCAGCCACTTGTTGTCCTTTTTTTCTTAAAATATCGATAGCAGCATCAAAGTCACCATCTGCCTCAACGAGAGCCTTTTTGCAGTCCATCATACCGGCTCCGGTCATTTGTCTTAATTTGTTTACATCAGCAGCAGTAATAGCCATATTTTTATAATTTTAAAGATTAATATTATTTCTTAGCAGGAGGATTTTTACGTACGTTGGTACGTCTTCTTCTAGGACCATCCTCTTCATCACTTAATTTTGTCCTTTTGGTTGTTTTAGCATTTTCTTTTGGAATATCTTCATCATCGTGATCTTCTTCCACAACAGCTCTTGTAGTTTCATCAACCTCAACCTCTTCGTAAACCTCTTTGCTTAATTTTCTCTCTTCAATACCTTCTTTGATCGCTTCACAAATGGTACCTACGATTAATGCTACAGATTTTGATGCATCGTCATTAGCAGGAATTGGGAAGTCAATGAGATTTGGATTAGAGTTGGTATCAACAATAGCAAAGGTTGGGATGTTCAATCTACGTGCTTCAGCCACAGCGATATGTTCTTTTAAAACATCCACGATAAATACGGCAGCGGGCAAACGAGTCAAATCAGAAATAGAACCTAAGTTTTTCTCTAATTTTGCTCTTTCACGTTGAATTTGTAATCTTTCTCTTTTAGAAATATTATCAAATTGTTGACTCTCAATCAATTTATCGATATCGGTCATCTTTTTAACCGCTTTTCTGATGGTGAAGAAGTTGGTTAACATTCCACCTGGCCAACGCTCAGTTACGTAAGGCATTCCGGTTTCTTTTACCAATTCGGCAACAGTATCTTTCGCTTGTTTTTTGGTAGCAACAAACAAAATTTTCCTACCTGATTTGGCAATTTGTTTAGCTGCATTGGCAGCTTCTTCTATTTTTACAATAGTTTTGTTTAAGTCGATAATGTGAATCCCATTCTTCTCCATGAAGATATATTGCGCCATAGCGGGATTCCATTTTCTTTTCAAGTGACCAAAGTGGCAACCTGCGTCTAATAATTGTTCAAAATTTACTCTTGACATGTTTTTTTTTGTTTACGTTCATTAAATCAATTGCTAAGTAGTTCTCAAGGGAAGTCTCAACAATTTCGATACTAAACTAATTTTAATAATAAATTGATTAACGTTTTGAGAATTGGAATCTTTTACGTGCACCTGGTTGTCCGGGTTTCTTCCTTTCCACCATACGTGGGTCACGACGAAGTAATCCTTTCTCTTTCAAAGTTGGTCTCAATTCGGGATTGAGTTCAACCAACGCTCTGGAAATAGCCAAACGCAATGCTTCGGCTTGCCCTGTAAGACCACCGCCATTCAAATTAACTTTTACGTCAAATTGATTTTGTAGATTGGCTAATTCAAAGGGTTGGGTTACAATATATTGAAGAGTAGGCAATACAAAATATTCTTTGTAATCTCTTCCATTAATAACGATCTGACCAGAACCGGCTTTTAAATAGATTCTGGCAACAGCACTTTTTCTTCTTCCTAATGTATTAGTGATTTCCATTGTTACTATTTGATTTCGTGAATGTTAATTAATTTAGGTTGTTGTCCTTCATGGGGATGCTCATTGCCGGCATAAACGTAGAGATTTCTGTAAAGCTGAGCTCCTAATCTGTTTTTAGGTAACATCCCTTTGATGGCATGTTCCAAAATTCGGATAGGATTTTTCTTCAAAAGCTCTTTTGGTGTTCTGAAACGTTGTCCACTGGGATAACCGGTATGTCTGACATACTCTTTGGTTTCCATTTTGCTTCCTGTAAATCTCACTTTCTCAGCATTGATGATGATAACATTGTCACCACAATCGAAATGAGGTGTGTAATAGGTTTTGTTTTTACCTCTTAAGATACGAGCGACAACAGTGGCTAAACGACCCACAACTTCATTCTCCGCATCAATTAAAACCCACTCTTTCTGAACTATTTTTTCATTAGCTGAAACAGTTTTGTAACTTAATGTGTCCATTTTTTAGTTTTCGTTTTTTTTTGTATGAGCTTTGTCTTCACCTACAAAACTCAAGGTTTTTCAATTAATTTTTCCTTCTCTAAGTTAAAGGATAATAATCGGTTTTTTAAGGGTGCAAAAATACACATTTATTTCATATAATCAGACACTTATCTCATTTTTTTTGAATTTATTTACAAAAAAGTGATCTGATTGATATTGAGGAGGTTATGATTTTACTTTTTGATGTCTAATTTTTCTAACTCTTTTAAAAAGAGATCAACCCGGGCATCTTGTTCAAAACAATTGCAACTCTCGAGCTTTTTGGCAGCACTGAACTGTTGATATGCTTCCTCAAACTCTTCTTTGATACAGGAAACCAATCCATCCATAATTAAATCCTGATATTTTTTGTACTCTTTCATCGGATCAACCGGTTCCTGAGCCGGAGTTTGGGGAGTATCACTATTTGCATTTTCTATCTTTAAATTTTCTTTTTTTTCTTCTTTTTGATTTAAAAATATTTGGGGGGCAGCAGAAACAGTGGCTGTTTCCTCTTTTTTATCCCCCTCTCGGATTGTCGGTGCTTTAGGAGCAGCCGTGTGTGAGTTGGGTTTGGATTGTGCCGGACGATCCTCAACAACGGGATTCGGCAAGGTTTTGATGGGGGGATCTACTGCACTAACAGTGATCTCAGTTGAGGGAGTTGGTTTTTTTAAAATGGGTTGGGGAGCCGGAGTAGAGTAGGAGAGCAGTTCCGATTTGGGTTGTTTTCCCTGATCTGCTATTTCAGGATTCTCATCCAAGTATTCCTGTGCATATTGCAGAAACCGTTTTTCCATTTCATAGTTTTTACGCTCCCGAGCCACCGATGCAATTTTTAAATAGGATTCATAAACTCCTGATTTTGAACGTAGTATACCATGATAGTAGTCGTCATTGCAGTAGCCTGAAGGCATGATGTGGCAGAAGGTCTCTAAAATTCCAAATAGTCTGAAAGCCTCAGTGGCTCGATCTTCAATAACCAACGAATCCCCCAGATGATATACCTGGTCATAAAATCGGGCATTGAAGTCGATAATCTTTTTCTCTTGTTCTTCATTGATTTCGATATCGTAATAGAGAACATTTAAAATGTCAAGACACTCTTTGTATCGTTCATTATGAAATAAAATCTCCAATTTGATGAGTAGTGGGTCTCCATTTAACGGGTTGTACTCTAATGATCTATCTACGTGATAAAGAGCATATTCGAAGTTCTTCAGTTTAAATTCGTGGTATCCCATCCGGTAAAATAGCTCATCCACCCGATCTTTTTGTCTGGAGAGTGAATCAAGAAAAATAGAGTTTACTTTTGACAATTGATCATACTTTTCAATCAGTTGATAATAATAACTCCGGTCACAATGCGAAAGTGACGGAATAATTTCCGTATAAAATTGCTCTAACTCTTTTTTATTGTCAAGAGCAAACAAATAGTGAAGTGTTATCAACTCCGGATCTTCGGGTTGGAAGTGAGCAATTTTTTTTTCTATTTTGTCCAAAAAGTGAGCAGCGCTATCACATGTCCATCCCCCCTGGGAATATAATATGATAGAAAAAGAGAAAAAAAGAACAAAAAGAGTTGTTTTTTTAATTAAGCCCACATTTTTATTTTATAAAAGCACCTCTTGAATGATTTTGTCCAGTTCATCCTGCGAAGGAGCCCCAACCATCATTCTGGGTTGCTCATTAGGTTTCAAGAATAACAACGAAGGTACACTTTGGATTCCAAATTGTATAGCTAAACGTTGTGCTTTGTCAACATTAACCTTATATACGATAATTTCTCCCTTATATTTTTCGCCCAAAGTTTCTAAAACGGGTCCTAAAGCAATACAAGGTCTGCACCAATCAGCGTAAAAATCTACGATAGCCGGAGTTGAACCTTTATACTGGAACCCTTTTTCATTATCTATTTCGGTAATTTTAGCAATAAACTCTTCTTCACTAAGGATTTGTACTTTCCCGGATAGGTCTTCAGCAGGACGAGGGTTTACTTTAGTAGCATCCTTTTGTATGGTTTCATTCACCATTTCATCATCTTGAACAATATTGTTCTCTTTGTCTTTGGATTTACAAGCACTCACCAGGATTATGCCGGAGAGAAAAAGAGTAAGAAATTTTAGAAATGTTTTTTTATTCATGGTTTTTACTGTTTATTTTGTTTTACAAATGGTCTTTCAATAAAGGTGATTCGTCACGATGATCGGGAAAATCGATAGAGTAGTGTAGTCCACGACTCTCTTTGCGTTCCATAGCATGTTTAATAATAATATATCCCACATTGATCATATTTCTCAATTCACAAATTTCAGGCATCAGTTTTGACTTTTTGTACAACGTTTCGGTCTCTTGAAATAGTATGTGAAGTCGCACCAATGCACGTTCCAATCTCAAAATAGAGCGCACAATACCAACGTAATTAGACATGATTTGTTGTAATTCTTTTTTGGATTGTGTGATCAGTACCATCTCTTCGTTATGTACCGTTCCTTCACTATCCCAATCGGGAACATCTAAGCAAAAATCGACATCATTCAGATGTTCAACGGCATTTACACAGGCTCTGTGAGAAAAGACTAAAGCTTCCAATAAGGAGTTGGATGCCAAGCGATTAGCTCCATGCAATCCGGTAGATGCACATTCCCCTGAAGCATATAAATTGCGAATTGAAGAAGCTCCCCATTCATCGGTTTTGATTCCTCCGCAAGAGTAGTGTGCTGCCGGAACAACCGGAATCATATCTTTAGTGATATCGATGCCGGCACTCAAACATTTGGCATAAATATTGGGGAAATGTTGAAAAATCTGATTGTGTGGGATCGATCGTGCATCCAGAAAAACATGCTCTTTTCCACTGATTTTCAATTCATTGTCAATGGCACGGGCAACAATATCTCTGGGTGCTAAAGAGCCTCGTTTGTCATATTTAGACATCAGTTCATTACCGTAAAAATCTTTCAAAACAGCTCCTGCACCTCTTAATGCTTCTGTAATCAAAAAAGATGGGGATTCTTTTGGATTGTACAGAGAAGTTGGGTGAAACTGTACAAACTCCATTCCATTGATCACTCCTTTTGCCCGGTAAACCATTGCTATTCCATCTCCTGTGGATATCAAAGGGTTTGTTGTATTGCCATATACAGTACCAATTCCTCCCGTTGCCATCATGGTAAACTTAGCGAGGATGGTAGTTACTTTTTTGGTTTCGACATCAAAAACATAAGCCCCGTAACATTCAATATTGTTGGATCTGCGGCTTACATTTTCTCCCAAATGGTGTTGGGTGATAATTTCCAAACCGATATGATTTTCCAGAATCTCAATATTTTCATTTAACTGAGCTGCTTTGATCAATTTACGTTCAATTTCAAATCCGGTAATATCTTTGTGATGTAAAACCCGATATTCTGAGTGTCCTCCCTCTTTTGCCAAAGAGAATCTTCCGGATGGAGTTTTGTCAAAATTTACTCCCCATTCAATCAGTTCCAATACACGCTCTGTAGATTCTTTAATCGTCAATTCAACGATTTTTCTATCTGACAGAGAGTCACCGGCAATCATGGTGTCATTGATATGTTTTTCGTATGTATCCGGGTGATAGACAACTGCAGCAATTCCTCCTTGTGCATATTTTGTAGCCGTATCATCAATTTTTCCTTTGGTGATTACGCATACGTTACCATAATTGGCTGCTTTCAATGCAAAGCTAAGTCCGGCAATACCGGAACCAATGACCAAAAAGTCCACTTTTTTACGTGTCTCCATAGTTCCTTAGAAATCAATCTGCAAAGTTACAATTTTTTCATTATATCTTATAGAACTTTCCCTGGAAACTCTCTCTACGCTCAAACTCTTTTTCAATCATTTGAAGGATAACATCATATCTGGTTGTACCCCAATTGTTTAGTGCTAAAAATCGAGGTGGGACTTCACCGGCAAAACGTTCAATAATTAGTTGGGGATCCAATTTTTCTACGAAATCTACAATAAATGGGATATAATTATGAATATCAAAAAGATAAAACCGTTCAGGATATTGCTCAAACTCAATTGCCATCTGAGTTCCTTGAATGAGCTGTAATTGGTGAAATTTGATACTGTTTAGTCCTAATCTGTTGATTTCATTGAGATCTTCCATCCAAATTTCAGGAGTTTCAAAAGGCAATCCAAAGATAAAATGTCCTCCGGTATGGATATTTCTTTTTCGGGTTTCTTCAATTGCATGTTGCGATTGTTCAAACGTGTGTCCTCTGTTGATATGTTCTAAGGTTTCATTATGTATCGACTCAATACCATACTCTATGGAAACAAATCTTTTTTGGTTTAACCGGGCAAAATATTCTAGCTTTTCTTCATCTATACAGTCAGGACGAGTACCGATGACAATTCCAACTACATCGGGATGGTTTAAGGCAGGTTCATAAATCTTTTGCAGTTGATCCAGAGGAAGATAAGTATTGGAGTAGGCTTGAAAATAGGCAAGATAGGAGTCAGCTCTTCTATATCGGTTACGATGAAACTGAATTCCTTCTTCGAGTTGCCGGGTCACACCTTTTGATGGATCACAATAGGAAGGATTAAATGCATCATTAGAACAAAAAGTACATCCTCCCGTTCCTACGGTACCATCACGGTTTGGACAAGTAAAGCCGGCGTCAATAGTTAGTTTTTGAACCCTTTTCCCAAATTGATTGATCAGAAACTGTTTATATGAGTTAAATCGTCTCATTTCAAAGTCAGGGTGTAATGAGCATGAATTTTTAAATTGTTCACAAAAGCTTCAGGATCAATTTTATGACTTATATTACTTAAATTAGTAGCATAGTTTTCTTTACTGTTGATAACTTTGAAGTATAACAGTTTCTTACCGGGAGAGTTTTGAATGGTTTCTTGTAAGGATAGTGCCACTGAGGTGGAAATCTCTGATACATCAATGGTAAAATGGATTTCAGAGCATAATTTCTCATATATTTCATTGAGAGGAAGAAATCCGGTTGGAACAAATTGGTACACTTGTTCCATTTTAGCCTTATTAAAGTAAGTCTCTACATGTCCTTTAGCATAAATCAGTTTATTAGGAACAAAGTAGTTTTTGTATTTAATAAAATTATTTCCCCTGATAAACCACTCAAAGGCTCCTGTTTCATCTTCGATTGTTATTTTCCCCCATTCAGTACCATTTTTGGACACTCCGGTTTGAACCTTGGTTATGATGCCGGCAAATCTGAAAGTTTTGTCCATATATTTTGGTGATTCAACCTCATTTAATTGAGCAATGGTAGTATTACAAAAATGCTGAATAGCTACTTCGTAAGCATCTAATGGATATCCGGAAATGTAGAAACCTGCAATCTCTTTTTCATGTTTTAATTTTTCCAATTGAGACCACTCTTCGACAATAGGAAGTGCCGGTAAAGCCTCTTTTTGCATCTCTTCAGACTCTCCAAAGAGTGAAAATTGTCCTTGGGTTTGTAGTTTTTGCTCTTGATTTCCCCATGCTATAATCTTATCAATAAAATTAGTTTTATCATCATCAGAGTGTAAAAACTGAGCTCTATGTAAGTCTGTAAATCCGTCAAATGCCCCCGAAAGCACAAGGGCTTCAATATTTTTCTTGGTACATATTCTCAAATTAATTCGTTTAAAGAAATCAAAAATGTCTTTGAAATTTCCATTTTCCCTTTCTTCAAGGATGGCGGCTACAGCACTACTTCCAATCCCTTTCAATGCAGCTAATCCAAAACGAATATTTCCATTTGAAACGACAGTAAAGTGATCGGATGATTCGTTGATATCAGGGTGTAAGATCTTGATATTCATCATCCCTGCATCTTTGATAAATTTTCTGATTTCATCGATTCTATCCAGATTATTAGTCAACAATGCAGCAATATATTCAGATGGATAGTGTGCTTTTAAATAAGCTGTTTGGTAAGAAACCAAAGCGTAACAGGTAGCATGTGATTTATTGAAAGCATATTCAGCAAATTTTTTCCACTCATCCCAAATTCTTCTCAGAGTAGAGATATCGTGTCCATTTTTAGTTGCTCGTTCATAAAATGAAGATTCCAACTTGGCCATATCATCTATATTCTTCTTACCCATTGCCTTACGCAGTTGATCCGCTTCTCCGGGAGTGAAGCTTGCAAGCGACCTGGATAAAAGCATCACCTGTTCCTGGTAGATCGTAATCCCATATGTATCACTCAAATACTCACTCATGATAGAAATGGGATACTCTATTTTTTCCCGTTCATATTTTCTGTTGATATAGGATGGTATATTCGCCATAGGACCCGGTCTGTAGAGAGACACCATAGCGATAATATCTTCAAAACGAGAAGGTTTCAGATCAACAAGATATTTTCTCATTCCGGGACTTTCCAATTGGAAAACTCCTATACTATTGCCTGCTGACAACAATTGATAGGTTAGCTTGTCATCCAGAGGAATATTATCAATGTCCAGATCAATTCCCCGACTCATCTTGATGTTTTTAAGCGCTTCATTGATGATACTTAGGGTTTTAAGTCCCAAAAAGTCCATTTTGAGTAATCCGGCCTCTTCCACGAACTTTCCTTCGTACTGTGTAATGGGAGTAGTCGAATTTTTAGAAGTTGCCAGAGGAATCTGCTCCATGAGAGGATCTTTTGAAATAATCACACCACAGGGATGTACACCGTAACTTTTAATGGTTCCCTCTAAAAGCTCAGCAAGCCTTAATCCTTTTTGAATCAAAGGTTCCCCATTCTTTAACTCTTCATTTAGTTCAGGAACCTTTTCATAGGCTTCTTTAAAAGTTTTAATACCCTCCGGAATTAGTTTTGCAACTTTATCGGCTTTATCATATGGAACATCCAATACTCTTAGGCAATCTCTGATAGATGAACGGGTTGCCATAGTGTTAAAAGTAATAATTTGAGCAACTTTGTCAGCTCCATATTTTTCTATAACATATTTAATCACTTCATCTCTGCCAAAATCGTCAATGTCGATATCCATATCAGGCAATGACACTCTATCCGGATTCAGAAAACGCTCAAATAGCAGTTGATACTTGATGGGATCTACATTCGTAATCTCCAAACAATAAGCTAATATGGAACCTGCAGCTGAACCCCTCCCGGGACCGAAACGGATATTTCTTTTTCGCCCCTCTTTTATAAAGTCCCATACAATGAGAAAATAACCGGGATATTGCATCCTATTAACAGTGGAGAGCTCAAACTGAATACGATCTTCAATTTCGGGAGTTAATCCTTCAGGCCATCTCTTTTTGGCTCCTTCATACACTAAATATTCCAGATACTCACTCTCATTTTCAAATTCTTCAGGTATAGGGAAATGAGGTAATTCAACCTCTTTTTTAAGGGAAATAGATTCAACTTTATCAACAATGAGTTGCGTATTTTCTACTGCTTCAGGATACTCTTTGAATAAATCCATCATTTCGGAGTAGTTTTTCAAATACTCATTACCGGTGTAGAATAATCCCGGATCTGACTCGGAATCTTGTACCGTAGAACTTAAGTCGACATAAGATTTTCCGGTATTTAAGGCCAACAATACACGGTGTGCTTCAAAATCATATTGATTTACAAAGTGAACGTCGTTAGTAGCAACATAAGGAATATTAAGTTTTTCCGAAAGTTGTTTTATTGCAGCATTTACCATTTCTTGTTCAGGATGACCGTGAATCTGCATCTCCATGTAATAATCTTCCCCAAAAATATCGCGGTACTCTAAGGCAACCTTTTCCGCTTCTTCAAGATTCAACGGCAGATTATTTTGATATTCCTGAACAGAGTTGTAAAGTGTGATTGCTTTAGCTAATTCTCCTCCTAAACAGGCAGAAATAGCAATTAATCCTTCAGAATAGGTTCTCAATAGTTCTTTATCAATCCGTGCAGTGTAATAAAAATTTTCATCCTCAAAAGAGATGCTGTTTAATTTGCTTAAATTACGGTAACCTGTCATGTTTTTAGCCAATAGTACCAAATGCCATCCGCTACGATCTTCTCTCGCTGATCTGTTTAATCTTCCGTTTCGAGCAACATATACTTCAGAACCAATGATCCCTTTAATAGGAACTTCTTCCGATTTTAGTTTTTTATTGAATTTCGAAATCTCATTCATGAATTCGAAAACGCCATACATGTTACCATGATCCGTTATGGCGATAGCTCTTTGCCCATCTTCATAGGCTTTAGCTATTAATTTGGGAATTTTAGCCATTCCATCCAAAATGGAATATTCGGTGTGCAGGTGTAAGTGGGAAAAGTTGGTCATAATGGTTTGAATTTTAGGGTTATAAGATTAGTGTTTGAAGTGTCTTATTCCGGTGAATATCATAGAAATACCCAATTTATTACATGCTTTGATTGAGTCCTCATCACGAAGTGAACCACCCGGTTGTATTATAGCTGTAACTCCATATTGATGTGCTAATTCTACTACATCATCAAAAGGGAAAAAGGCATCACTGGCAAGAATTAAATTTTGTGTATAGCCACTGTTTTTAGCTTGTTCCAAGGCAATACGGGCTGCGCCAACCCGATTCATCTGTCCGGCACCAATTCCTACGGTTTTTCTGTTGTGAACAACGGTAATCGCGTTCGATTTAACATGTTTGCATACTTTCATTCCGAATAGTAAATCTTGTAATTGAGCTTCAGTCGGTTTTTTCTCAGTAACATATCTGATATCATATTGAGAATCAGAGAAATGATCTTTGGTTTGAGCCAATAATCCACCATTAATTGAAATGTAGGAGTTGCCGTTGCTTTCATCGGAAGAAAGGTCAAAGGTGATCAATCTGATATTCTTTTTCTGACTTAAAATCTCAAAAGCTTCAGGAGTAAATGAGGGTGCTAAAATGATCTCGAGAAAGATCTGGCTCATTTCTTCAGCTGTTTTTTTATCAATAGGCTGATTTGTGGCAACAATTCCCCCAAAGATAGAGGTAGTGTCCGCTTCATAACAACCTTTCCAAGCTTCATAAAGATCAACTCCAATACCCACACCGCAAGGATTTTTATGCTTTACAGCCACACAAACCGGCTCCCGGAACTCTTTGACTATATTCAGTGCAGCATCTCCATCCTGTATATTGTTGTAAGATAACTCTTTACCATGCAATTGCGTTCCCCATGCTAAAGAATATCCCTCTTTTTTCCCAATATAAAAAATCGCTTTTTGATGTGGATTTTCGCCATATCTTAAAACTTGCTTTTTGGAATAAGTAAGCGTGATCGATTCTGGGTCGTTTTCTCCAACCTGCTCAGTCAAATATTGAGCAATGTGGGCATCATAAGCAGCAGTGTGTCTGAATGCTTTTGCAGCTAGTTTTCTGCGTGTTTCTAACGAAGTATTGCCTTTTTTGGCAATCTCGTCAATCACCCATTCATAATCTTGGGGATCGCAAATGACGGTTACATCGCGATGGTTTTTAGCAGCGCTACGTAGCATTGAAGGGCCACCTATATCTATATTTTCAATAGCATCCTCATAAGTGGTTCCCTCAGTTTCAACGGTTTTTTGAAAAGGATAGAGATTAACAACCACTAAATCAATAAATTGAATGTCATTTTCTGACATTTCATCAAGGTGTTTCTGATTATCTCTGAGTGCCAATAAACCTCCATGTACTTTTGGATGTAGCGTTTTTACTCTTCCATCCATCATTTCGGGATACTCAGTTATCTCTTCAACGCCAATCACTGCGATTCCGGTCTCTTCAAGGGCTCTTTTTGTACCACCGGTTGAGATGATTTGATAATCAAATTGCGCTAATTGTTGTACTAAACCAACGATATTGGTTTTATCACTAACACTAACGAGGGCTCTTTTACTCATTTCTATATTTGTTTATTGTTTATTCGTTTTTACTTTATTAAAGAGGATTTCATCTATCATTAACCAGGGTTTCTCTCCGGGATTGGGATGCCAATCAGGAAGATAAGGAGCTGAAATCACTTTTATTTTAATCCACTCATTCTGTTCGTTAGGTATATTAAAGAGAACTATCTCTGTTTTGTTATTGCTCTTATTTAAAGGATCAATATTTGACTTAACTTCTTTTACATCAGAGTAGTTATATCGATCTGTTGAAGTTTGATAGTAGATAGTTTGAGGTGCTAAAACCCAATTGTTGGGATCATGACAAAATCTTAATGAAAGCGTTTCCCAATTAATATCTTTTTTTACCTCAAGTATGATTTCCAGGGTGTCACTGATATATCCTAACCAATTTTCGTAATAATCGCCACACACGCCCAATTTCCCATCATACAGAGCAACAGGGTAGTTGTCTGAATATCTTGAATTGGGCAGGGGAGTGGTGCCGATACTTTGAACTACCGGTGAAACAGAAATTGTTGATGGTGTAAATGACCAATGGGAGGGACTAGAAACCGAAATAGGGTAGCGTTCTGCTACGGGATCGTTATGATTATCTCTAAAACGCCATCTGACAACAAAATCATAAGTTTTTTCCTTTAATAGGTAGGGTTCACGTACTCCCGGACCACAAGTGGCTCCACCAATGCCGGCTTGTATTAAATCTAAATTGAAAGTCCAGTAAGAATTGCGATCTAATTTATTGATATGCAAGGCGTTTTCGATTTGAGAATCATTGTAGGGATAGAGTGAAAAGTTAAACAAAGTATGATTAAAATCGATCAGGATCTCTTTATTCTCGGATTGGAGTGCAATATGATTTGTTAAAGCACGATTTCCACTCTCCTGAGGCCTGACATACTGGTGAAACAACTGATCAATGGGAGCAGTATGAAACCCTAAGTCGGCAGCTTGTAAACGATCAGAATAAGTTTCGTTGAGTGCTCCTAACCAATTGACTTGTTGAAATTGATCAGTAATTCCTGACTGTAAACCCACTTTAGCCACCGTTCTGATTTGATCTGAAAGTTGGATTTGATAACGGATCTCAAGTTCATTATCAGCACTGAAAATAATCGATTGAATCGCCTCAACCATCACCTGATTTTGCGGATTAATCCCTTTTAAAAACTGATAAATAATCAGTAATGAATCTCCTTCTCTTTTGACTTCCCGGTCAGTACATTCCCATTGTAACTCATGCAAAGAACCTTGTTTCCAAGCCTTTACACCATTTCTGTCTCTGATATCATTGTCCGTTGGAGGACGCCAAAAGTTGAGTTCAATAGGTTTCTTTAAATACTCCTCATTCTCCCAAATAATGGATGAAAGTGCTCCACTGTGAAGCTCCAATTGGTACTCTATTTTTTCAGTTTTAATATTCCAATACTCTTCTGTTTTTGTTAAACTGATTAAGTTATTTAATCTTTTTTCTTTTTTTGAATTAATAAAATTAGGGGGGAGGTAAAACGTGGCTCTGTTGTTCGCCATGAGCACTCCTCGACAAGGATTTTCTCCGTTGTTCGTGCTGTGAAAAGTGATCACCCCCTGTTGATATTTTTCCGGGTAATCAACCTGAATCACCTGACTCTCACCGGGTTCCAGATTGAGGATGATAGGGGTAGGGGAGCTCTTCATAACTTTTTCTCCATCGTAATATTCCAATTGATAAAAAAAGCGAAAAGCATCCTCTGCTCTGGTAAAATCTAATCGATTAGTAACTTTAAATACGCCTTCTTTAATATTAACTTCTTGAATCTGAAGCGGTTGGTATACTCTTTGAGCCTCGAAATAGTGAGGATGGGGTTCTCTTTCACTGGAAATTAACCCATTGATTAAGAAGTTCTTATCTGATGGTGGAATTCCTTCAGGATGACCATAGTCGCCACCATAACTGTACCATTTTCTACCTGTAGAATCATATTCGACTAAAGATTGATCAACCCAATCCCAAATAAAAGCACCCTGTAATTGAGGATATTTATATATGGTATCCCAATAATCTGACAAGTTTCCACAGCTATTGCCCATGGCGTGCGAATATTCACAAATTATCATCGGTTTGTCTCTTTTGACTGCTCCATACTGAGCTACATACTCAACATGAGGATACATGATTGAATAAACATCCGTGTTGTAGTCGTCATAAGCTCTCTCATAATGAATCGGTCTGTTCGGATCTTTGCTTTTTAGCCAATCATATGCCTTGTGATAGCATATTCCATTACCTGATTCATTCCCCAAAGACCACATTACGATACAAGTGTGATTTTTGTCTCTTTCGTACATATTTCGTACTCTGGCGATTGTAGCATCAAGAAAATCCTCTCGTTTTGCGACAGCAGCTGCACCATATCCCTGTGCATGAGATTCTGCATTCGCTTCATCCATCACGTATAGACCAAATCGGTCACACAATTCGTAAAAATAAGGATCATTAGGGTAGTGAGCAGTACGAACAGCATTCATATTCGCTTGTTTCATCAGTAAAACATCCTGTAACATCGATTCTTTACTGATTACATGACCTTTGTACGGATCATGATCATGTCTGTTAACGCCTTTAAATCTGATCGGTTTTCCGTTGATTAACATGAATCCATCTTTCATCTCAACAGAACGGAATCCAAACTGTTTTTTCAATGTGTGGACCAATTTTCCTTGAGAATCAAGCAGATTAAGAGTGATTTGAGATAGGGTAGGGGTTTCAGCTGACCAAACCGGAACATCCTGAAAAACAAGTTGTTCCCATAAAATAGAGGTCAGAGAGTCTTGAATTGTTACACATTTTGCAGAATAGAAAGCTTTTTCAAATTGTAGAGGATCTGTTAAGTTAGTAGATGGCAAACCTTGTTCAACAATCAATTCGACAGTGTGTTGTTGTTCTCTTTTTTTCAACTTTCCTTTAGAGCTAATTTGCAAATTTAGATCCAATATTCCATCTGTATAGGTTGAATCAAGAGATGCATTGAATTGATAATCAGATATATAAGTGGATGGTGTATAGTAAAGGTAAATATCGCGTTCCACACCGCTAATTCTCCAAAAATCCTGACACTCAAAGTATGATCCGTCAGACCACTTGATTACTTGCATGCTGATTTGATTCTCTTTTCCGTATTTAACATAATGTGTGATATCAAACTCAATATTGGTCTTGGAATCCTCGGCATATCCAACAAATTTACCGTTTATCCATAAATATACGCATGATTTAATCGCTCCAATATTCATAAAAACATGTCCATCTTTCCAATTATTGGGAATGAGCACATTTTTTCTATATGAGCCAACACTGTTATTCAATTCAGGTACTTTGGGAATTCGACTATTGTCAAATTCATTGGGCTGATTAACGTAGACAGGATATCCGTATCCATGTAATTCCCAGTTGGCAGGAACTTGAAAATACGCCCATTGAGAGTCGTCAAATTCTACTTGATAAAAATTAACCGGGCGTTCATGGAAATGATTTACAAAATGAAATTTCCATTCTCCATTTAAATTGATCTTGTGTTGTTCATTTTCCGGAATTAAATTTACACGCGGATAAATCCGATTGATTTCAAAAATTCCAGGATCTTGAAACTCTGTAAAAGTTTGAACGAAAGCGGTTCCGTGCTTGAGGGTGATAAGCAGGAACAATATCAACAGTCTAAAAGGCTTCAAATTGGTGTATTATTTATAAAAATAGAATTAACTCCTTTTTTCGTATAATTTATATTATGTTAAATAGGAATTAAGCCTCCCTATTTTAAGCTGATTTTTGCTTTTTCCAAAAGAAACTTCTGAATCTGAGTGCTATTACACCTAAGATTGCTTCTTTGAAAATTCCTGCACTCATTTTAGAGGTACCCAATTTTCTATCAACAAATACAATGGGAACTTCAATAATCTTCAGTCCTAACTTGTGAACATTGAATTTCATTTCAATTTGAAAACCGTATCCAACGTGCTTGATTCTCGAAAAATCTATTTTTCTGAGTGTACTGGCTTTATAGCATTTGAATCCTGCAGTAGTATCCTTAACAGACATTCCTAAAATAAATCTCACATACATTGATCCGTAATAAGACATCAATAGTCGTCCCATAGGCCAATTTAGAACATTTACTCCCTTACAATATCTGGAACCAATGGCCAAATCTGCACCTTCTACTGCACATGCATGATATAAACGAGCTAAATCTTCAGGATTATGAGAAAAATCGGCATCCATTTCAAAAACATAATCATAATCATTCTCAAGCGCCCATTTAAAACCGGCAATGTATGCTGTTCCTAGTCCTAATTTGCCTTTTCTTTCAAGAATAAAAAGTCTTTCGGGGAACTCTTCCATCAATTCTTTTACTTTTTTACCTGTTCCATCCGGTGAACCATCATCTACTACCAAAATATGTACATCGCTAATACTGAATGTTTTACGAATAATATTTTCAATATTTTCTATTTCGTTATAAGTTGGAATAATTACAATTTTTCTATCCATTTTTAAGTTTGTTTATGAAGTTATTTATTATTTAATTTCTTTCTTTTCTAAAATGATGTAAACAGGAAGGTGATCGCTATAACCCCCTAAAAATGCTCCCCCTGCGTATGTCCTGTGGGGATAACCTGCAAATGAACCGGTTTTATTGATCATAAAATTACGTCTGAATACATGTGCAGATATAAATTTATAGGTATTGGGTTTTGCTGTAATCAGATTTGATGAAACTAAAATCTGATCAAAAAGCTCCCAATTATCCTGATATGCAATAGATCCGATTCCATCACGAAACATTTCAGACATCGGGTTAAAGATATCATTTTTTTTCAAATCTTTCATTTTTCCAATAGCTCCCAATCCTTTGGTAAAACTTTTCGCATTAGGATTATCATTAAAATCACCCATAATAATAATTTTAGCGTCAGGATGATGTTGGTAAATGGAATCGCAGATATGCTTAGTCAATTCAGCCGCAGCAATTCGTAAAGGGGCGCTTCTTCGCTCCCCCCCTATTTTTGAAGGCCAATGATTAACAATAAGAAAAAGTGTATCAACTTGATCCAAAACGCCGGTCATCAATACTTGATCCCGAGTGATAAAATCGGGTTTTTCAGGAATAAAAAGTGTAAATCCTTTGATAGAGAGCATTTCAAATCGCTCTTTTTGATAGAGAAAGCTAACATCAACTCCTCTTCGATCAGGTGAATCATGGTGTGCCACTTTGAAATTAAACTTTTTCAGTTTTTCCTGGTTTACCAGATCCAAAAGTACGGCTTCATTTTCCACTTCACTGACTCCCAAGATTGCACAACCACCATGCTCCTCCCCTATCAGAGATATAACATCTGCTAAATTATTAAGTTTGAGTTGATATTTCTCTGAATCCCATTGATAAGATCCGGTGGGCAGGAACTGTTCATCATTTTTTAATGGGTCATCGATAGTATCAAATAAATTTTCAACGTTATAAAATCCAATCACGGCAGTTTGTTGAGTTTGTGCCCATGTTATTGAACAACAGATTCCTAAAATTAAGAACAAACCGATAAATTTCAACTTCTTCATAACACTAAATATATTTCGCGAAATTATAAATTTTATTTGTAATATTCTACAATTCTATGTAATCTTTTTTTTGTACTTTTGTTCTCCTTAATAAATTAAAAGATTTATGATATGAAACAGTACGTTTTATCCTTGTTTACCATACTCTTATTGACCTCTACTCTTTTGGCGCAGAGCGGTGAGACACCACCTGATTCAACCAGAACTAAGCCGCAAGGTGCTGCTGAAACAGCCTTTTTAAATATTGGAGATGGTCAAGATAGTGATGATCACTCTTCAGGAAATTTTATTCCAAGTATTTTACAATCTTCGCGCGACCTGTATTTAAACAATACTTCATACACATTTAGTATCGCTTATTTTAGGATTAGAGGTTACGATAATAAGTATAATGCGATCTTTTTGAATGGATTTCGGATGAATAGTATGGTAACCGGTAGGGCTACTTTTTCTCAATGGGGAGGTTTAAATCACGTTGTTCGTTATCCTGATACCAGAATTTATATGACTCCTGCATCCTATACTTTCGGATCAATAGGAGGAGTTTCAAATTATAATTTAAGGGCATCAGCATTCGGAAAACAGATTAAGGGGACCTACTCTTTATCCAATAGAACCTATAATAACCGCCTTATGCTCACTTATGCAACCGGTATTATGAAAAATGGCTGGTCTTTTGCAGCTTCTTTATCCGGGCGTTTTGGGAATACTATCTCATATGTAGAGGGTACCACCTACGATGCATTCAGTTATTTCCTTGCTGCTGAAAAAAAAATAAACAAAGAACATGCGGTTAATCTCACTCTTGTTGGAACACCGACACGACGGAGCATGCAAGCAAATTCTGTTTCTGAAGCGTATATTTTGACCGGTACAAACTATTACAATCCTAACTGGGGTTGGTATCAAGGAAAACAAAGAAGTGCCAGAGTCAGAACTATTTATGAACCGATTGCACTCCTCTCCCACTACTATACTCCAACACACAATAAGTACACGATTAACTCAACATTGGGTGCCACTTTTGGAAGAAATTCAACTACTGCTTTGAATTGGTATGATGCTGCAGACCCAAGGCCTGATTATTATCGCTATTTGCCTAGTTACTTCATTGAAAATGGGGATACAACAAGCTTATATTGGGATTATAAAGAGGAATGGATGAATAATGATCAGTTTAGACAGATTAATTGGGATAGAATGTATCATATCAATCAGTTGGCAGCTTCGCAAGGTAAAAGAGCTCAATATATCCTGGAAAATAGGGTTATGGATCACATCCAGCTGGGAGCTGCATCTCATATAACGGCTGACCTAAATGAGAACATCAGACTTTTTGCTGGTGTAGATGTAAGAGGTTTCAAACAACATAATTACAATCAAATTAATGATCTTTTGGGTGGAGCATATTGGATTGATGTGGATAAGTTTTCAGAGGGAGCCTTCCCGGATTCTCTAAACACTATTTATAATGACTTACTCCACAAAAATGATACATTGTATGAGGGTGATCTCATTGGAAATAGCTATGAGTTGCATCTTTATAGTCAGAAAGTATGGGCACTTTTGAATTTTAATTACAAAAAAGTTGATTTTCACTTGGGTGCCAGTGTTGGAAATGAACAGATGTGGAGAGTAGGATTAATGAAAAATGGAAGATTCCCTGAAGCCTCTCTTGGAAAATCAGATGTTAAGTCTTTTATGTTATATGGATTTAAGGGGGGAATAACCTATAAGATTAGCGGACGGAATTATCTTACGCTGACATCCCATTACGAAAATGATGCTCCCGGTGTGCTGAATTCATTTATTGCACCAAGAATTAGAAATACCTTTGTCCCTAATTTGAAATCAGAAAAGATATTTAGTGCAGATTTCTCCTATATCATGAAATATCCTAAATTTCAGATGCGCTTAACAGCTTATTATACTCAATTAAATGATCTCAGTCGTGTTATCAGTTTTTATCATGACGACTATTATACGATGGTCAATTATGCCATGAGCGGTATCGATCAACGCCACCTAGGCATCGAAATTGGATCTGAATTGAAGATGGGTTCTATGTTTTCATTAATCTTTGCAGGTAATTTTGGAGATTATAGGTATAGTAGTAATCCATCAGTGAATATTAACGCAGAAAATGGTTATGATATTTTAAGTACAGGTGGTGGGGATAAAATGGAAACTGTGTATTGGAAAGAATATTTTGTAGCCGGCACCCCACAAGTGGCTACTACATTAGGACTTAAATTTAATCACAACTATTGGTGGGTAAATATCAATGCCAATTATTTCGATAGAATCTTTTGTGACTTGAACCCACATAGAAGAACTATCCATGCACGTGGAACATGGAATCTGGATATTCCTGAAGAAGCTGAAATATATCATGCTATTGTGGATCAAACTCGATTGAAAGGACAGTTTACGCTTGATTTTTCTGTTAGTAAAAGCTGGAGAGTAAAAGGTAAACTGATCGCAGTTAATGTGAGTGTTACCAATATAACAAATAATACTAATTTGGTTACTACGGCATGGGAACAGTATAGATTTGATTATAAAGAGTACAATCCTTCAAAATACCAAAACAGATATTATTATGCGTTTGGAACCACTTTTTATGCGGGAGTTACTTATACATTTTAAAACATTGTAATTTAAAATAAAGATGAAAAAAGTTGCTATTATAAATATATTTCTTGTTATCGCATTTTTTGGCGTTGTGAGTTCTTCTTGCTTTAAACCCGAGGAGATTCCGGTAGAAACATATCCTGGAGAGGCTACTCATACTATTGCTGAATTAATCCACTATCATACTTTGGGTGTAAAACCTGCAACACTGATTACGGATACAGTGGTCATAAAGGGAGTTGTAATTTCCACCGATAAACATGGTTCTTGTTATAAAGAGATTTTTTTACAAGATGAAACAGGTGGTATTAGTATTAGAACTGCCAATTCGGCGTACCATAACAAGTATAGAATTGGTCAAACCATTTATGTTGAATGCCAAGGGTTATATCTTGGAAGTTATATTGCCAACAATGGAAATTCCGGATGGTATCAATTGGGATTGTGGGGAAATGATGAAATGCAATATATTCCTTCTAATGTTGAAATGCGTCATATTTTTAAATCAGGAGTGTTGGTGCCGGAACCCGCTTGTAAAGTGATACGATCTACAAACGATATAACAGAGGCTGATTTTCACACTCTAGTAGAGCTTCCCAATTGTTCTTTTGTGGATGCTAATGGATCTAATCTCTATTTTGATGCCAGTCAGGGTTATTCAACAATTAATAGGAATATTCAACTTGAGAGTGGCAATACTAAGATTATTGCCAGAATTAGTCAGTATATAGATTGGGCTGACGAAGTTTTACCTGAAGGGAAGTTAAATATTAGAGGAATTCTGACTAAATATGGCAGTGATTATCAATTGATGTTACGATCCATTAATGATGTTACTGTTTTGCCTCCTCCCGGAGGGTATGTAGTGTTCCAATATAACATGGAAACTTCTCCTTTCACTATGGGATGGAGTAATCACTCTGTAGCAGGAAATGCTCAATGGGAATATAAACCTGATTTTAAAGTAGTAACCATAACAGGATCAACTGCGGAAATGACTGATTGTTATCTGGTTTCGCCTCAGTTGGATTTCGGATCCTATAGAAATGTTAAACTTTATTTCACACATCGCAACTTTAACGGACTAGGTACAACTGACCAATTTAGATTGTATTATTCAACTACGGATGGTCAATGGATTCCACTAGAAATTCCTACATTACCATCCTCATTTACTGAAACAGTAATCCCAATACCGGATGAAGCAGTTTCAAAACCCACTTTTAGAATTGGATTTAGATATACCGATCAGAATAACTCCAATTGGGCTATAAATAATATTCAGTTTAAATCAAAACCTAACTAAAAAACATTGAAATTATGAATAGAATTTATAAAAATATAATACTTGCATTAGTTCTCTCTTTAGTATGGAGTGGCTGTCAGAAAGAGTGGGAAGAACCAAAATTTGAAGCTCCAACTTATAATGGTCCCGCCCCCAATAAAACAATTCAAGATATTAAAAATAAACACCTAATACTGGATGCTTATAAGCTGGACTCTATTTGCAGCTACGATGAAATATTTTTAGTTGAAGCGGTTGTTGTAAGTACGGATGAGGGGGGTAACTTTTACAAATCGATGGTGGTTCAAGATGAAACCGGTGCTATTGAGATTCAAATGGATATGAATGGACTTTTTAACTTATATCCCGTTGGTCAAAGGGTGATTATCGATTGTAGGGGTTTGATTGTAGGGGATTATAATCGCTACTATCAAATCGGTTGGGAATATCGTAAAACGAGTGTTGGCCGGATTAATGCGCTCCATTTTGATAAATATATTCATCGTGTTGGACTGCCTAGCAAAGATAATCTCCCTACTCCCCTATTGGGAACAGAGATAGATTTGAACTCTTTAGATGACGTAGGAAAATTAGTTAAACTAGAGAATTGCCAGTTTGCTCAGGAATCCTGGGGAAAACCATTGTCATATAATGAATTTGTTACTGAACATACTTTAAATGTTCAGGGCGTTTCTAAGCCGATTATTGTTAGAACTTCTAACTATGCACGTTTTAGAAGTATTAGAGTACCTTCCGGAGTGGGAACACTATACGGGATTTTAACCATATATGATAATAACTACCAGTTTATGATCCGAACTAGGGACGACATTCAATTTGCTGAAGTTGAAATACCTGAAGATGAAGTTATCTTTTCACATCAATTTAATGAAAACTCTATTGGATCAGGAGGATGGAGTGTTTTCCCGGTCGATATAACTCGTTGGCGGTTTGTGAATTTTGGAGGGGATCAGTTTATGTACCATGAGTATAATAATGGTAATACTCCAATGGATGATTGGTTAATTTCACCACCGATAGAGATCGATGCAACAAAAGAGAGTTTTGTTCGTTTATTGCATAAAATAGATCTCGTGGGACTACAAGAGTATTATAGTCTTTACTATACTACTAATGTTGACCAACAATTTGATCCTAATAACTATATACTTCTTCCTCCAATAACTCAGTTCCCCTCAGAGTTTAGTAATAGTAATGATATTGCTATACCTAATCTGACAGTTTCTAAAGTGCGAATAGCCTTGAGATATAATAATCATGGAGGGAACACGTCAGGTGATTGGAGAATTAAAAAAATTGAATTGATTAACAGATAATGGAAATAACACTAAATACAATAGAAGAAGCTTTAGAGGACTTCAAAGCCGGAAAATTTTTAATCGTCGTTGACGATGAGGATCGTGAGAATGAGGGTGATTTTATAATTGCAGCTGAAAAAATAACACCCGAAAAAGTAAATTTTATGCTTCAGTATGGGCGTGGTGTTTTATGTGCTCCCGTTACTGATGCACGCTGTAAAGAACTCCAACTGGAAATGCAAGTGGTTTCAAATACTTCCATCCACGGAACTCCATTTACTGTAACGGTTGATCTTTTAGGACATGGATGTACAACAGGAGTATCTGCTCACGACAGAGCTGCAACTATTAAAGCACTAGCTGATCCTGATTTAAAACCTGAAGATTTGGGTAGACCCGGTCATATTAATCCACTAAAAGCTCGTGACGGAGGAGTTTTAATTCGTGCAGGACATACTGAAGCTACTGTTGATTTAGCAAGATTGGCAGGTTTATATCCCGCAGGAGCTCTGATTGAAATTATCAATCCGGATGGAACGATGGCACGTATGCCCGAATTGATGAAAGTTGCAAAAGAACATAATATTAAGATTATTTCTATCCGTGATTTGATAGCTTATCGAGTTAAGAATGAAACTTTGATTAGAAAAGAGGAGCAAGTTGAACTTCCAACTGAATGGGGAACTTTTCAACTCATCGCCTATACTCAGCTTAATAATGGGGCAGTTCATTATGCTTTAAAAAAGGGAGAATGGAAAAAAGATGAAGAGATTTTAGTTCGTGTTCACTCTTCATGTGTTACCGGTGATATTTTTGGATCTCAAAAGTGTGATTGTGCTAGCCAACTTCATGAGGCTTTGCAAATGGTTGAGAAAGAAGGAAAAGGGATGGTGTTGTATATGAGCCAGGAAGGACGGGGTATTGGAATTGTTAATAAACTGAAAGCATATAATTTACAGGCTCAGGGCTTGGATACAGTTCAGGCTAATCTTGAGTTGGGATTTAGAGCTGATGAACGTGAATATGGTGTCGGAGCTCAAATTTTGAGAGATTTGGATGCTACCCGAATCAGACTTATTACTAATAATCCAGCCAAAAAAATAGGATTAAGCGGTCACGGTATTGAAATTGTTGAAACAGTACCGATCATTATTACTCCTAATGGGGCTAATTTTAAATATTTAAAAACAAAACAAACTAAGATGGGACATGATCTTCATCTCGAATAGAGAGAAGTATTGTGATTAATCTTTTTTTACTGGGGTATGCTCCCGGATTGTGATCCCAAATTCTGTTATTCCAACGAGGTCTTCATCTCGCATCGCGTGTTGAAAGGAAAAGTTGTATACTCCCCTTTCTTGAAATCTTACCTTTTGTCGCATTAATAAACGATGGTCTTTGATTCTTCCGGATCCTTTTCCATACCAATTTCCGAAAGGATCACATAAAAGTGCTTCAATGGTATCTGTTACAGCAATTCCAGAAGGGAACTGATGGGTTAAGAAAAGATATAGATTCTGATAAGGATAGTCAGTACTGTTTCGGATATTGATAAAAATATCATAAAACTGCGCTGTATCTACAACTTTAAATTGATATTTTAAAATATGGCTACTCTCCCACTTTTCATCCGAAAGATGATCAGCTTTTTCAAATAAAATAGTTCTTCCACAGGAAGATAAACTCAAAGCCAGTAAAATGGAATAGAAGAATTGTAATTTCATTATATTAACGATCTTCAATATTTTTCAAATCATCTATGCTGTACCCTCCATCTTCATCTACTTTCTTCTGATTTACGATAGCAAACTCTTCCAACGATTCAGGATTTTTTCCCTTATTATTCATATCAATTATATGATGAACTTTTTCAAGAGGAATAGCAAAAATGAAATTGGGGTCTGTTACATAATTATACCATACAACCTTTTTAAAAATGTCAATTTTGTTAAATTGTGCTTTTCCTTTTTTAGTATGTAAGGATATATTAGGTTGAGGAAATTCTTTTAATTCAAGTAAATAGGTTTCTTGTTCAAAGTTCAAACAGCATTTTAACTTACCACACATTCCTGCTATTTTTTTAGGATTGAGTGTGAGTTGCTGCGTTTTAGCAGATACTGTAGAAACAGATTGAAAATTAGTCAACCAGGAAGAACAACACAATTCTCTTCCACAAGAACCTATACCTCCAAGACGCGCAGCTTCCTGACGAACACCGATCTGCCTCATCTCAATTCTGATTTTAAACTGTTCTGCTAATATTTTAATTAATGTTCTAAAATCAACACGTTCATCTGCAGAATAGTAAAAAATGGCTTTCCCTCCATCTCCTTGATATTCAACATCATTGACTTTCATTTCAAGATTTAAATCCCATGCAATATAGCGAGACGATAGCATTGTAGTATGCTCCAAATCAACAGTAGCTATCCATTTGTCAATATCAGAAATTTTAGCGTGTCGATACAATTTTTTAGAAACATCTTCAGGTTTGATTTTCTTTGCAGCTAATTGTCTTTTAACTGAAACACCGGTCATGGAAATAATTCCAATATCATGTCCGGGATTAGCTTCTACAGCAACAATTTCACCAACATTAAAGACTCCTTCTTCAGGCAAAAGAAAGAAATCTTTGTGACTATTTTTAAATCTAACTTCAACAATGTGGTAATAGTTAAATTGTTGTGGTAGATTAATGTAATCTACCCAGTCGTGACTGGCTAATTTACAACAAGATTGCTTGTACTCTTCCGGTTGACATTGATCTACTGGTGGAATAGCAGAAAAACCCCTGGTAAAAAAAGGATTACTGGTTATCTTATCAGTTTCACTTTTGGGTGCAAACTGTATATTTACATCTATATTTTCATCGTAATCTTCCATGTTCATGGATTCATTTTCGATGCATTTATTTTTGTCGTTATTCATAGGTGATTGGTAATCTGTTTATTAATAGTAAAGTGTGGTTCTACAGTATTTAAAATAGAATCTACAAAAATAATTAAAATTATTTACATAGTACAAACAGTATGCTCAATTAAAATTTTTATGGCCACCATAATTAGAATGACACCACCCAAAACTTCAATCTTAAATCGTTTAAAATCTTTTATTTTACTTCCTATTTGGACTCCAAGGTACGCAAACAAAAAAGTAACAATACCTATAATAACTACAGGAAACAGAATGTTCATGTCGAGGAGTGCAAAGGAGATTCCAACGGCGAGAGCATCAATACTGGTTGCAAATGCTAGAATGAATAGTGTTTTATTAGAGTGAAAATTAATTTTTTTCTCTCCATCGGTTTCTTTCTTTAATCCCTCGTATATCATCCCTCCTGCAATTACAAAAAGTAAAATGGCAGCAACCCAATGATCAAAATCTTGAATTATGCTATGAAAAGAGTTGCCCATTAACCATCCTGCAAAAGTCATAAAAGATTGCATTAAAGCCATTAATAGAATCAACTTCAGCTTCATTTTATGAGGTTGCAACATTTTATTTGTTACAATCCCGGCAGGGATACAGACAGCCAAAGTGTCCATGGAAAGCCCGATTGCAATAAAAAAGAGTTCAATAAAATGCATCATTATTCAGTAATTTTAAAATGATGTCTTCCTCCACTACAGCAATCCGGTTGGAGAAATGAGAGCATCTCAAAAAAGATATCTGAACTATTTGTGGGTGATTCAATGTCAAAAGCCTCGTGAAGTTTTGCATAGAACTGATAATCATTCCATTTGATTGTAGGCTTTTTAACAGCTTTAAAACTTTGAGCTACTTTAAACGAGGAAGTATAACTCCCCCCAATCTCAATTCCAAAATTAGCAGGAATCAATAAATCAGCATAAAGGGTTGTTTCATTTTTAAAAATAGTTTGTAACATAACAAATTGAGCCTTTTCAAAATGAGAAATCATTGAAGGATCCGCCTTTATTGGATCATCCCCAAAAACAAAAAAGTTTTTGCTCCCTTCTGACTGAAGTTGATTTTCAATAGAACTGAATTGAGTAGAGAGTTTGATGTTTCCCCAGGTTTCTTGAAGTAAATCCAAATACTCTCCCTTAATTTTGCGATTCCCCGGCCCATATTGATACATAGCTCCCATATCATACAGTCCTTGTGCATTACAAGAGGGTCTGAGGTTGATAATTCCGGAAGATGGTTTACCCTGTTTTTCAGTCAATAACATTAGATTATGAGCCTCTACCAACGTTTTTTCATCAATCTCTGTTTCGCTCATAATTAGAGCAGTTTCAGGAATTCTCAGTATTTCTACAGCAATCTGTTGAATGAGTTCAAATGAAACACCGGCCTTTGAATAGAGATCGTCAGCATCTAAAGAGATCATGTAGTCGAAATACTCTTTTTTGTGAGAAGCCAATCCTTCAACAAATATTCCGAAAGCCTTATTATACGCAACTAAGTAGTGATTGATTGCCTTAATAAAAGCATAATAATCTCTAATATAGTGAGTTGTATCAACTCTAAGTGAGTATTTATCTTCAGGGTCTGTAGTGATAAGAGTCAATTTTGACCGATTATGAAACCTATTATTTTGTATCAAGTGACTGATCACAGGGTGGGATTGTGGGAGGCTCCCCCCAATAATAAAAATTTGATGAGTATCATCTAGCTCACTTAGAGGAAGAATATCGTTTTTATCGGGATTGGATAGTTGGGTTCGATGCTGAAAATAAGATGATCCGATAGTGTTGGAGTGGAGAGCTACCCTACCCCATTTTTGAATGGTATAGATTGCTTCATTCGTCAATTCAGGAGAAATCCATATGAAATTATTTTCACTTTTCACTTTTTGAACCTCTTCTTTAATCCTTTCTAAAGCCCGTTCTGTGCTAACCGGCTCCCAAACTCCATTAATTTTCTCCATCGGTTGGGTAATACGATTACTTTTATTAAATGTGGAGTAGTTAAAGAAGATTTCACGGTTAATGAGTCCTTTGTGGTTTACAACTCCGGATCTTGAAGTGGCACCATAAATATTGCCTTTATATTCTAATAAATCAACCTCAAATCCTTCAGAACCAAATGGATCGATGGTCGGAAGGTGATTGTAAGGAACAGGTAAAACCTTGAAAATATAATTTTCAGTCAAAGCCCCGGTTGGACAAGTATCGACACATAAACCACAAGCATCACATCTGCTTTCCAGTAAGTTACCCTCTAAATTAGGTGCAATGTAGGTTTTATATCCTCGTTTAAAGAAGCCCCAGACACGATTTCCCGAATATTCATTACAAACCCTGACACATCGTCCACAGAGGATACATTTATGATTATCCAATACTAATTTGGGATGAACACTGTGAGTTTCAAATGTTTGATACGTTCCTTTAAAACGAGTTTGATCCACTTCGTATTGAGTTGCATATTTTTGTAAATCACAATCATAAAACGCCGAACAGCCGCATTCTAAGCAACGAGAAACCTCACTTACCACTTGTTCAACAGTTTGATACCCCAGTTCAACCTCATTAAAATTATCACGTTCTTTTTCGCTTAAAACGGGCATCTCGTTTTTTGTTGTAGGGGTGTATTTTCCACAATATTGCTCTGATACTTGTTTTGTAAAGTTTTCTTTAGAACTGATAAATTGGGGGGGTGCCACCTGTAGCGGCTCGCCCAAAACATACTGAGTCATTGCTTTTGCCGCTCTTTTACCACCCGCGATTGCTTCAATGATATTGGTTGGCCCTGTAACAACATCTCCGGCAGCAAATATTTTTGAAATATTCATCTGGAGCGTATTGGGATCCGGATCCAACGTATTCCACTTATTTAATCGTAATGATTCTCCCTTGTAATAGTCATTAATATGTTCTAAAACTTGATTTTCCAATTTTTGACCGATAGCAGGTAATACCAAATCACAAGCTACATCAAATTCGGAACCTTCAATTGGTGTAATGGTCGAACGACGAGAACCCTCCTTCTTTTCAGCTTTCATGCGTATACATTTCAGTCCTGTCAGATTCCCTTTCTCATCATAATACACGTCAACAGGAGCTGTTAAAAACTGATACTGAACACCTTCCACTTTTGATTCATGAACTTCCGTAGGACTGGCCGGCATATCCGCTTCAGTTCTTCGGTAAAGTACCCAAACATCTTCGCTGCCGCAACGTCTGGCTGTACGACAGCAGTCCATTGCCGTATTACCGCCTCCAATCACAACAACTTTCTTTCCTCTTAAATCTATGTTGTTGTTCGTTTCTGCATTTTTCTTGAGAAAATCAATACCTGAAACCAAATTAGGAGCACTCTTCTCCCCTATTCCCAGTAAATCTCCAATTTGAGCACCAATAGATAGGAAGATAGCGTCATATTCTTTATCCAATGTTTCAATCTGAAGATTTGTGCTCAATTCTCTTTGGGTGAAGATTTTAACTCCCAGTTTAGTGATGTTCGCAACTTCCCGGTCAATAATAGCGTTTGGAAGTCTATATTCCGGGATTCCATATCTGAGCCAACCTCCTGTATCCGAAGCACGTTCATAGATGTCGGCTTGTATTCCTTCAATTTGAAGATAATAGGCAGCTGTTAATCCGGCAGGTCCAGATCCGATAACAGCTACTTTCTTGCCATTTAAGGGTTTAATTTTGGGCGTAACAGGAGATTCGGAAACCAGGTCAAAATCGGCAATAAAACGTTTGAGATAATCGATTCCTACCGGACTATTATCCTCCGTTAATGATCTTCTGCAATGATCCTCACAGGGTCTTACGCACACACGTCCACAAATTGCGGGCAATGGATTGGTCTCTTTAATCAATTCAACTGCTTGTTGGAACAGTCCCTTTTCTGTTAAGGAAAGGTATCCTTGAATATCTACACCTGCCGGACAAGCTTGAGTACAAGGCGCTACGCAATCTGCATAGTGATTACTGAGCAACAGTTCAAGTGCATTTTTTCTAGATTTAATAATTTCGGGAGTATCTGTGTAAATCTCCATTCCTTCTTGTACAAGAGTGGAACAAGAGGGTTGATGGGTTTTATATCCTTTGATCTCAACAACACAAACATAACAAGCTGCGAATGGTTTAAGTTTGGGATCATGACACAAATGAGGAATCTCTATGCCTTGATCAAGACAAACATGCAGGATCGTTTCTCCAACACGTGCTTGAACCGGATTGTCATTGATTGTTATATTTACATAATCTGCCATACTCTATTTTGTTTTTTTAAGACCTGACAATAGCATCAAATTTACACTTATCGTAACATGCACCACATCGAATGCAGTTTTCTTCTATAATGTGGTGTATTTTATTGGCATCTGATTCAATGGCATTGGAAGGACAAACTTTATAACATTGAGAGCAACCTACACAATGATCAGCAATGATTTCATATTTGATTAGTGCAGAGCATTGTAATGCCGGACATCTCTTATCTATAATGTGAGCCTCAAACTCATCTCTAAAATATTTTAATGCGGATAGTACCGGATTTGGAGCCGATTGACCCAATCCACACAAAGAATTGCTTTGTATTTCTAAGGCTAAATCCTCGAGTATTTCTAAGTCCTCCAACTCCCCTTCCCCATTTGTGATTTTTTCTAAAATCTCCAGCATTCTCAACGTACCAATGCGACAAAATGTACATTTTCCGCATGATTCACTTTGAGTAAAAGCAAGGAAAAATTTAGCAACATCAACCATACAAGTGGACTCATCCATTACAACCATTCCACCGGAACCCATGATAGCACCGGTTTCTATGATTGCATCATAGTCAATAATGGTGTCTAAAAGATGAGCGGGAACACAACCACCGGATGGACCACCCAATTGCACTGCTTTAATTTTCTTGCCATCAGCAGTTCCACCACAAATATCATAAATGACAGTACTAATAGGTGTTCCCATAGGTACTTCTACCAATCCTGATTTTTTAACTTTTCCTGTAATGGCAAAAACTTTAGTTCCTTTGGCTTTTTCAGTTCCTAATTGAGCATAGTTTTCAGCCCCTTTATTGATGATAGTTGGTATATTAACCAAAGTTTCTACATTATTGATCACTGTGGGAAGATCCCAAACTCCCTTTATTGCAGGGAAAGGGGGTCTTTTAGAAGGCATTCCTCTTTTTCCTTCAATGGATGCGATGAGGGCGGTTTCTTCACCACATACGAATGCACCGGCTCCTTCTTTAATATATATATCAAAGTCAAATCCATTGATTCCAAAGATGTTTTTGCCAAGATAATTCTTTTCCCTGGCTTGGTCAATTGCAATTTGAACTCTTTTTATAGCCAAAGGGTATTCAGCTCTACAGTAGATAATTCCTTTTGTCGCTCCTATGGCTTTACCGGCAATCATCATTCCCTCCAATACCCCATGAGGATCACCTTCCAGAATAGATCGATCCATAAAAGCACCGGGGTCTCCCTCATCTGCATTACAGATCACATACTTGGATTTTTTATTTTGTTTTGCAGCTAACCTCCATTTGGTGGCAGTGAGAAAGCCTCCTCCTCCCCTTCCTTTTAATCCACTCTTTTCAATTTCATCTATAATTCGATCAGAACTCCAACTTTTGATTTTTAAAACAGCTTGATATCCTCCCATTTGTTCATATTCTTCAATCTTTTCAGGATTAATGATCCCGCAATTTTTTAGTGCCCACTTGACTTGATTGTTTATAAAATTGTTTTCACTAGCAGCTAATTGAGTAGAATAGACTAAGAAAGCTGAGGGAGGTGTATTGTGTTGAAGAAATGATTCAATGACTTGTTCTGATCCAACTGGTGTAATATTTCCGTAAATATAAAGTTCATTATTAAATTCTATATGAACCAGCGGTTCAGAATAACAGATTCCTATACAGTTAGTCTTTTCCAAACTCCACTGTTCAGGATTATTTTTGTGAATTAATTCTAAATGATCATATATTTTTTGGGCACCTGCGGCAATTCCGCAACTTCCTAAACCCACTTTAACTCTCAAATGATTCATAATATCAAAAATAAGCTATTTTGACTCTCTATCTTGTATCTCTTTTATAATAGAAATGACACTTCGATCATCCAGTTTTCCATAAGTCTCTTCCCCAATCATGATAGCCGGAGCCAAAGAACAACAACCTAAGCAAGAAACAAGTTCCAATGTAAATAACTGATCTTCAGTTGTTTCTCCGGGTTTAATCTGCAGATATTCAGAGATAACATCGAATATCTTATTTGCATTTTGAACATGGCAAGCCGTTCCTTTACAAATCTTGATAGTATATTTTCCTGTAGGATTTAATTTGAATTGAGTATAAAAAGTAGCTACCCCTAAAGATTCACTTTCAGGAATATTTAACTCTTTATCAATCAATTTAAAAGCTTGAGGAGGGATAAAGGTAAATCTGTCTTGTATCCTTTGAAGAAGTGGAATTAATCCACCGGAAATTCCGTTACAATCTATAATAATCTTTTCTAAATCAGGAATATCAACCTGATAATCAGTTGATTGAGGTTTTATTTTTATTTTTTTTTCAATATGCATGTTCCGACTCCTAATTAATCCGCTATAAAAATAACCCGCAAAAGTACAAGAAATTCTTCAATAATTCTGTTTTTTTAACTTAATTATCAGTTGGATCATAAGGTAGTTGAAGCCAATGACTATAGTTTTCTCCTAATTTTTCAACTGCTTTTGTCCAGATGTGATCTGCAGGAGTGTCTAAAATTAACTCTGAGTCAGCAGTGCTAACCACCCACAAGTTATGCTTTATCTCATTTTCAAGTTGTTTAGGATACCATCCCGAATACCCAACAAAAAATTTATATTTTAGACCCGGAACCCCTTTCTTTTCCATGAATGAGATTAAATTTTGATCATAACCAATATAAATACCTTTAATCAACTCTTGCCTTCTCTCAAGGTGAGGATAATTGTGAAGAGCGAATGCAAGCGAGTGACTAACCGGACCACCAACATAGATCGGATCTTCAAGATTTATGTTCGAAACAATTTCATTTACTGAAAACTGTGAAACCTTATTTATTACTAAACCAACACAGTTTTTCTTATCGTAGTCAGTAAGTATCACAACTGTTCTGTAAAAGAAAGAATCACTATAAAAGGGTACCGAAATTAAAATTCTTCCCACCGCAGGCTTAAAGGGTGTTGGAATAACCTTAAAAAAATTACTATCAAATCTCTTTTTCATCTTATCTGCAAAAATATAAAAACAATTGTTTATATCGCATAAAGAGTGAAAATTAAATTATTGCGTAATTAGGTAATGTTTTATACCTTTACATTTTAATTCGAAAGAATAGTCCTTGCATAAATTAATGATACTTAAATAATATAATCGCAGTTATTTCGGAAGACATCATAGCATCAAGAACTCTTGACAATTAAGGGGTATAGCTGGAACCACTACAAAGTTTGTTAAAAAAGTTGGGCGATACTCTTAGAAATTGGAAATAAGAAAGTTGTTTTTATTGTAATTAATAAATTTTATAGCGTTTTTTTATGTATTTTTGTCAAAAATATAGTACAGGTATGAACTTTTCATTTTTTCAACGACCCGAAGTTAGAAAATACAATTATATTCCACAATTTTACGTCGAAGGAGAGGATAAAAAAACTAAGGACAAAGAGTTTGATCGAGATCAATTTGCAGAAAGATTACATCGCAGTTGGGATAAAAAAAGACAAAGTAGAAGGAAAGGAATATCCAACTTCAAATCGCTTATTTGGATTATATTGATTCTTGTTGTACTTCTTTATGTGTATTATAAATTCTTGCTTTAAAATTAACTTCCTTATCTTTCTAAATTTTAGATATGTCTGATATTATTCATCTTCTCCCGGATCACGTTGCAAATCAAATTGCTGCCGGTGAAGTAATTCAGCGTCCGGCTTCTGTTGTTAAAGAGCTTCTTGAAAATAGTGTCGATTCAGGTGCTACGCAAATAAAACTTATTATTAAAGATTCGGGTAAAACTCTGATCCAGGTTGTAGATAACGGTAAAGGAATGAGTTTTAGTGACGCAAGGCTCTGTTTTGAACGCCATGCTACTTCTAAAATTAATTCTGCTGATGATCTTTTTTCTCTGAAAACTAAAGGGTTTCGTGGTGAAGCCTTGGCATCAATCGCTGCTATTGCCCATGTGGAATTAAAAACAAAACAGGCAGAGCAAGAGATCGGCACCCTGGTAGCTATTGAGGGAACACAAATCACAGAACATGTTCCAACTGTTACATCTGATGGTACTTCAGTAGCTGTTAAAAACCTTTTTTATAATGTACCGGCTCGTAGAAACTTTCTAAAATCAGATTCCGTAGAGTTTTCTCATATAGAGGAAGAGTTCTTTAGAATTGCACTGATACATCCTGAATTAGGTTTTACTTTTTCTCATAATGATAAGTTGCTCTTACAACTTACCCCTTCCAATTTTAAAATTAGAATTATTCAAATTTTTGGAAATCATATTAAAGATAAACTCTTTCCAATTGAACAAGAGGTTGGAGAAACCAAAATTAATGGATTTATCGCAAAACCTGAAAATGCTAAAAAGAAAAAAAATGATCAATATCTCTTTGTAAATAAACGATTTATAACTCACTATTATCTCAGACATGCTATCGAAAGTGCTTATAAAGAGATGATTCCTGAAGGATATAAACCCGCATTTTTTGTTCATTTACAAGTAGATCCAAAAACAATTGATGTAAACATTAGTCCTACTAAAGTAGAAGCTAAGTTCCAGGATGAAAAACTGCTATATGGATTGATTCATGCTACAGTGAAAAAATCTTTAGGAACACTTTCCCTCACGCCACGAATAGATTTTGATGTTGAAGGAGGGAAAGAGATACCCATATTAAAACCTAATACGGAGATTACACCTCCCTCCGTATCGTTTAATCCTGATTATAATCCGTTTCAATCCAAGAAGAACAGTAGCGGATCGCACACGACTTCATCAAGCTTTTCTTCCAATCACCCTAAGGGAAGTGAGCATTTTGACAGCTGGAGTCAGTTTATGAAGAATATCAAAGATGAACATATTGAAATTACCCCACAAGAAGGATATAAAGCTGAACTGACTTTTAACGAACCTCCTCAAGAAAAGATCCCAATAATCTTAAATGAGGAGATTCCAGCCTTTTTATTTTCGAACGAATATATTGTCGCGTTGATTAATTCACAGGTTACAATCATCCATATTAACTTCGCTCGTGAACGTATTTTGTACGAAAAATATTTTGATGCTTTGGAAAATCAACCTATCGTAATTCAACACTCTCTTTTCCCGGATCACATCCAGTTTACACCTGCGCAAATTGAGATTATCAATGAAATGAAACCCGATTTACTACATTTGGGGTATGAAATTGAAATCCTGGATAGCACAACTATCGTTGTGAATGGAACTCCAAATAGTGAAGAAAATGATGATTTACAAACACTAATAACTTATTTAATAGAGAGTTATAAGGCTAGCCAGATGGGTAGAAATAGTAACCGTAATAAAACAATTGCTCTTTCAATGGCCAGGCATAAGAAACACCGTTTTAAAGAGTTAACAACCAATGAAGAGATTCAGGAGTTGATTAAAACCCTTTTCTCCACCCTTGTACCCCATACAGCTCCTTCAGGCAAAAGAATACTTTGTATATTAAGCGAGACTGAAATATCTCAATTCTTTGATAATTAAGACTTTGTAGTAGTTCTTTTTATTTTTCTTGAGGATAATAAACCTCAAAAGTACAATCACTGTATATTAGGATCATTTTTTCTACTTCTTTTTTATGATTTGTAAATAATGGGGGGCAGGAAGTTCTATCCAATTTTTCCTTTGTAGAACCCTGCTCTGAACTATTATCCTCTTTCGTTCTACCTGTGTCTTTAGAATCCTCAGGAGTCTCGCTTCTTTCATCATTTTTTTCAACAGATTTTGCAGTCTCCTTTTTGTTAGTAGAAACAGGTGTTATTAACTGATTTGTTTCAGATTCTTCAACTTGTTCCTTATTCATTTTTAATTCATCAGAACGTGTCATTGGACCAGTGCCCATAATTAGCCATTCTGCCTTTATTTCTGGAAATGTTTCCAATATTTTCCGAGTTAAATCTAAACTGGGCTGATTTCGCCCGGAAAACACGTGTGTTAAATTAGATCTATTAATACCTAATTCTGTTGCAAATTGTGCAGGTGTGGAATCACACATTTCCATTATCTGTTTTATTCGATCAACCATAGTCTTATAATTTACAAATATAAACAAAAGAATCTAGTAAGTGTATTAACAGATGTAAACATAAACCAAGTGATTGTTGTTGACATCTGTAAAGTATCGCAAAGATACCTAAAAGATTAGATATTTTTTACTTTGTTGATAACTATTTAAAGTAATAGATTAGATAAGTTATTTAATATACTTATATTCAACTAGTTATATACTATATTTATATATCACAAAGAGTGTTAATAAATAATATTGTTTATTTAAACTAATATATTAATAAAACATTGTAAATATACTAGTATTCAATTAGTTATATAGATTAATATAGATTAAGAATATTGAATTACCTAGAGTAATAATAAGTCATAATTATTCATGATAATAGAAGTTAAGATATAGATAATTAATGTAAACAACAGTAAGAAAGACAGGATAGTAAGGTAATCAAATAAGTAGAAATTTACATTTGTAAAGATATTTAATTATATAGGTTTACAAATGTGATTCATTATCTTTGTGTTTATGTTTATAAATTATAGCGTTTATTTATTTATTTGAAATACATAAAATTTTTGAATAATTATTCATAATTTTGCAAAAAAACTATATGAATAAAATTAAAGGAATAAATACACAACCCTATTTAGGAATTATCGGTAGGAGAAATACAGGTAAAAGCTCATTAATCAATGCTTTAGCAAAGCAAGATTTAGCTATTGTATCAGATATACCGGGAACAACAACGGATCCGGTTAAGAAATCAATTGAAATATTGGGTATAGGACCAACAATAATAATTGACACGCCAGGATATGATGATGTGGGTGAACTAGGTTTAAAAAGGGTACAAAAAGCTTTGGAAGTTTTTAAACTGATTGATTTTGCATTATTAGTTGTCAATAATTATCAGATAGAAAAAGAAGAACAGGAAATTATTCTAAAATTAGAGGAAACAGATACTCCTTTTTTAATAGTCAATAATAAAGTAGATCAATGGGAAGGGCCGACTCAATCTTCATTTGAAAAATATGATATCATTAATGTTAGTGCTTCTACCCTATTCGGTATTGATTCATTAGTAGATACCATAGTGAAATCAATGCCAAAAACTGTATATCAATCATCAACTTCTATTTTGGGAGATATTCTTAATATAGGTGAGCAAGTATTGTTGATTACCCCTATCGATAGTGCAGCTCCGGAAGGTCGATTAATCTTGCCCCAGGTGCAAACTATTCGTGATATATTGGATCATCAGGCTATTGCTATTGTTTTAAAGGAAACAGAATTAGAAGATTATTTGCTAAAGAATCGTAAACCCGATTTGGTGATTACTGACAGTAAAATATTCCCTGAGATTTCAAAGATGATTCCAGAAGAGATCCCTCTAACCAGCTTTAGCATTATTTTAGCACATCAGAAAGGTGATTTTTATGGTTACTTAAAAGGAACTACAGCTATTGAAAATTTGCAGAGTGGAGATCATATTTTAATTTTAGAGTCTTGCACACATACTACTTCTTGCGATGATATTGGAAGGGTTAAAATTCCCAATTGGTTGCAAGAATACACCAAAAAGCAACTCCGGTTTACTGTTATTTCCGGATTAGATCCGATTCCAAACTATTCTCAATTCAAACTAATTGTACAGTGCGGTGGCTGTATGATTACTAAAAAGCAGATTATGAATAGGTTACAACCGGCAATCAACGCACAGATTCCAATTACGAATTACGGAATGCTCATTGCATATATTTCCGGAATTTTTTATCGTGCAACAGCAATATTTAGATAAAAAAAAAGATTACTTTTGCGCAAAATTATTGGACCATGAAAAATGACAAAATTGCTGTTATAGGTGCAGGTAGATTTGGTACCGCAATAGCAAAAGAACTCTCTTTGAAGGGTGTTGAGGTATTGGTAATTGATTCTACCCTATCAATTATCCAAGATATTTCTGATGATGTAGCTTATGCTGTTTGTGTTGATGCGACTAATAAAAGAGCCCTTGAAGCAGAAAGTATTGTTGATTATGATACTGTGATTGTAGCTATTGGAAACGACTTTGAAGCTCGTTTGCTTTGTGTAGCTAATCTACTCGATTTAAAAGTAAAACGTATTGTTTGCAGAACTTTAGGAGAAAACCAAAAGTTGATTCTGGAAAAAATGGGCATTACAGAGTTTCTTTCGCCGGAAGATGAAGTGGGTGTTATTGTTGCTGAAAGAATGTTAAATCCCAATATCTTAACTTATTTGCAACTTCCGGACCAATACAAAATTGCAGAAGTGCTTACCCCACCCCGTATCGTTGGCAAGACGATTGAAGAGGTGAATTTTAGAGATAGCTATCGAATTAGTTTAATTACTATTAGAAGAGAGAGCTATAATTCAGTAGATTCAACAAAAGTTGAAGAGCATATTATTGGGGTACCTGCTACATCAGATATTGTTGATGCAAATGATGTCTTTGTATTATTTGGAAAATCAGTTGATATAGAAACGTTTATCAATTCTAATTTATAATTTATCTACTCAATGTCACAATCTAAATTGGAAAATTGGATTCGGCGATTCAATATTCACACTTCTGATTATTCTGATCGTGTGCAAAAAGTATTACAAATTGGAAGTTTTATCTTTTCAATTCTGCTGATTGGACTAATCTGTTATTATTATGGATTTAATATCACTCCCTCCACAAAGGAGAGTGTTTTACAATTGATCAAAGGATTTTCTATTTTTTATATTTTTAAATATCTGTTTTCTCTTGTTTATTCTTTGAAATGGAAATTCTTTTTTAAAGATACACGTACTGAAGCTATTTTGTTGACACTCTTTCTTTTTCAATTTGTTTTTATTTTTTTCTGTAAATATGTTCTAAACTATCAACCTAATGAACTAGGAATCAGAAATTATACTCTTTTCTTACATCTTTTTATTATTTTTATTGCAATCTTTGATTTGTCTAAGATTATCAGCTATTTTACTCGCTTCAATATATCCCCTCCGGGAATGCTACTCTTATCCTTCTTTTCTTTAATTATAGTTGGGACTGCTCTTTTATCTATGCCTTTGATGACCACGCATCCAATCCATTTTGTTGATGCCTTGTTTACCTCTACCAGTTCATGTTGTGTGACTGGTTTAGGAGTACTGGATGTTAGTCGGGATTTTACTTTTAGAGGACAAGTAGTCATTATGATTTTGATGCAGTTAGGAGGATTGAGTATCCTATCTTTTGCCTCTTTCTTTGCACTCTTCTTTGCAAGGTCGCAAAAAACTGTTCGACATCAATATTTTGTTAAGGATCTTTTATCAGCAAATAAAACTTCCGAAACATCTGCTATTTTACGTCAGATTATTTTAGCCACCTTGATAATAGAAGTAACCGGTATAGGGTTGTTGTTTATTCACTGGCAATCCAATCATTTTTGTTCTTCAACCGGACAAACTCTCTTTTATGCTGCTTTTCATGCAATTTCAGCATATAATAATTGTGGATACACATTGTGGAGTGATAATTTTTTTAATCCTATTATTTCACACGATATTTTTCCACAAATCATTGTTATGATATTGATTCTTTTTGGGGGACTAGGTTTTTTTGTAATGGCAGATCTATTTAGTCCTTCAGCTATTAGGGAAAGAAGAAAAAAGAAATGGAAAAAATTACGACCTAGTACCATTATAGTTTTACGCACTACACTTGTTATTTTGGTGGTAGGTTCCCTCTCTTTTTACTTCTTGGAGTATCATCAATCCCTTTCACATAAAAGTAATTTTATTGAAAAGTTAGTCGCTTCTATTTTTCAAATTGTAACCGGTAGAACAGCGGGATTTAATATTGTCAATATGTCGCTGGTTACTACTCCGACACTAATTATAACGATGTTGGTGATGTTTATTGGTGCTTCTCCGGGTTCTACAGCGGGAGGAATAAAGACTACCACCGCATTTGTTATCTATAAGTCAGTAATTGCTACTATCAGAGGAAAACAACATATTGAATTTAGAAAGAGAACGATTCCTTTTGAATTAGTTGATAAATCCTTTTCAATTATGTTTATGTCGGCACTGGTTATTTTTATTTCGGTGTTTGCCATTTCAATATTCGAACCTACAGTTCAATTTATAAACATCCTATTTGAAAGTGTTTCAGCATTTGCTACTTGCGGATTATCAACAGGTTGTACCAGTTCTTTTAGCGATCCGACGAAAATTATTTTAATTATTGAAATGTTTATAGGTAGAGTCGGTACACTTACTTTTGCCTTTGCATTGAGTAAAAGGGTAAAAGACACCAACCATATCTATCCATCAACCTATTTTATGGTGGGTTAGGATTCCTAGATAACTTGTTCGCTATTGTAAATATCAGCAATATGGATCACTTCCATATTCACATTCAGAGTTTGTATATAAGCATCCATCAACTGTAAACACTCTATATCTGTTGAGGTAATATATTGAACATTCAATTGATAGATTCTGTTAACACACTCTTCTATAATTTGGTCTGCAACAGTAGGATTCATATTCGCAAAAAAGAGATTTCCCGGACAACAGTTGTTCACTGTTTCATCCGTAATCAATTCAAGTCCTTCAGTGTTTCTAAGCAGCATTTGAGGCTCATCCTCAAGTTTATATAAGTTTCTGGCTGAACATGACTCAAAATAATAAACACGAGCATTAAAACGATTATTAAGCCTATTTACCCCTTTTACATTTACAATATAATCACTTAAATCATATACATTTTGGACAAATCCATTTAACTCACTGGGAACTACGGTATTTGATAAAAGTTCTTTAAAGTATCTTCTGATGTACGCACTGCAATCTGTGGAAGGAATAATGGTTGCTCTTTTTATATCCTGAGGATCTAAAAGATCATCAATCATTTTTTTAGCCAATTCAGCTGCAAAATCTCGCTCTCCTCTATAGTATAGTGTTCTGCCACAGCAAGTTTGTTCAGGATGATAAATTACTGTATCTCCTAGTTTTTCTAAAATGCTAATCACACTTTTAGGAATCAATGGACTAAACATATCCATTGCACAAGGAACAAAAAGATTAACAATGCTCATGATGAATTATTATTGACTACGATTTGCAAAGATATAATAAATTTCGGATTTATTTGAAATAATTCTTCTCCCCTAAGTTCACCATAGATTCAACAAAAAAGATAACTTTGATCATTTTTCAACACTATTATTTTCAATAATAAAGATTGCTTTTAAAGAGAAAATTAGCAAAAAAATGTGTATTTTTGCTTCTTGTAATCTTATACTATTGTAGATACAAAATTACAAAATCAGGGAGGTGAATTTTAAATAACCCCTACTCTATCAATTTTTATTGGATAACCATGAATTTAATGCAGCAATTAATTGAGGAAAAGGAAGCGAAACGTAAGGGAGGATTATACCATAAAACTCAAATAAATCTTGCGTATAACTCCAATCGCATCGAGGGAAGTCGGTTGACTGAAGAACAAACTCGCTATATTTTTGAAACGCGTACTATAGGTTTTAAGGATGAAGAGGCTTTACCTGTGGATGATATTATTGAAACATCCAATCACTTTGTTGCTTTTGATTTTTTACTTGAGAGCATAGAAGAACCTCTATCGAATGAAATAATCAAAACATTTCATAGAATTTTAAAATCCGGTACTGCTGATGCTACCAAATCCTGGTTCAATGTTGGCGATTGGAAAAAACTGGCTAATGAAGTGGGTGGCATGGAAACCACTTTGCCGCAAGATGTGGATGCTGAAATGGAGAAATTGAATAGATGGTATAATGAGTTATCTGGTATTGAGTTTGAAACTATTGTTGAGTACCATTATCACTTCGAACAAATTCACCCTTTTCAGGATGGTAATGGCAGAGTAGGACGGTTAATCATGTTCCGAGAATGCTTGCGAAATAATATAGTCCCCTTTATTATCGACGAACGACACAAACAATTTTACTATAGAGGATTGAGAGAATTTTCCACAGTTAGAGGTTATTTGCTGGACACCTGTCTTTCTGCACAAGATACTTATAAAGAGTGGATTAAGTATTTTTATGGAGAGTAGTTCTTAAAATCTGTTTGTTCATACGCACCCTTATTACGCAATCTAAAATCACTAATATAACTCTAAAATCTAAAACTACTAACCAATGAATAATGAAATTTTACTCTATCAATCTAACGAACTTACGGAACGCATTGAAGTAAGACTAGAAAATGAAACGGTTTGGCTTAACCGTCAACAATTGGCATTGCTTTTTGGAAGAGATATAAAGACTATCGGGAAACATATAAATAATATTTTCAATGAAGGAGAATTGATCAAGGAAGTGGTTGTCGCAAATTTTGCGACAACCACTATGCATGGTGCAATAAAAGGAAAAATGCAAACCCAACAAGTAGAATATTATAACCTTGATGTCATTATTTCAGTGGGTTATCGTGTTAAATCAAAACAAGGTACACAATTTAGAATTTGGGCTACTAACGTTTTAAGAGACTACTTGTTAAAAGGTTATGCATTGAATCAAAGAGTAAATCGTATAGAAAATCAAATGGAAGAATTAACTGAGAAGGTAGATGAGATCTCTTTACAAATAAAATCAAGTGAATTGCCCACTCAAGGCGTTTTTTTTGATGGTCAAGTATACCATTTGGGAGCTTCACTCAAAGATTTAGGAAAAAAGTGGTTTGCTTTTTCTAAAATGGACATAACCTCTGTGGAAACTATTTTAAACTCAATACCATTGGTCTAAAATTCCAAAATCCAAAATTAATTCTAAATTCTACCTTCTAAATTCTAAATTTAGATCAATCTCCTTTTTCCAGCGAAAAGATCTCCTCAACGCTTTTACCAAAATATCGGGCTATTTTTAATGCTAAAATAGTGGAGGGAGTGTATTTCCCCGTTTCAATCGCATGAATGGTTTGTCTGCTTACAGAAATGATATCAGCCAGTTCTTGTTGGGTTATGTTCTTTTCTGCCCGTTCAACTTTAATTCTATTCTTCATTGGGGCCGGATTTAGAGTTTCTATACAGAGCAATATTAAACTTGCCAATAAACAGAAATAGAATGGTAAACATGTTGTATACCATGATGTTAAGAAATGCCAATCCATAAATAAATAAAAACATAAAAAGCAGTAGCACGTAGTTGACCAAAACAGCCCATAATAAGGAGTTTAGACGGAGATTAGCTATGAACTCATCTTCCACTTTTTCTTTTGAAAATCCAACCATCAATGCTCCGATAATAACCAATGCGCCAACTAATGTGTTCGTAATATTAGTCTTAACAAAAGTGAAATAGTGTAAATCTCCCATGAATTTATCCACGCAAATGGCAAATGCCTTTCCGTTGATTTCTAATAGCTCATGGTATGGACTAAGCAAAATTAATCCAATGATAGTGGATGGAATTAAAATAATCCAACCTACTTTCTTAAATTTGTTGGGTAATAATAATTTACTTTTCATAGCTTTTAATTTTTTCTGCAAAGGTAAAGAAAACTTTTCAATAAGTCAAGTAGTCTTTACATTTTATTTAAAAAAATATAATAATTTCGTAATTCGTAATTCGTAATTCGTAATTCGTAATTGTTACTCTATATTCCTAAATTCTACTCCAGCATAGTAATTGCTTTTTTAAGAGCATCCATAAATAGGTCAATCTCAGCTTTGGTGTTGTATAGTGCCAAAGAAACACGAATAGTCCCCGGAATATTGAATTTATCCATTATGGGTTGGGCACAGTGGTGACCGGTACGAACAGCTATTCCCATTTGATCTAAAATAACACCTAAGTCGTAAGGATGAATGTCGCCCACATTGAATGAGAGAACTGCTACCTTTTCTTTACTGAGTCCATAATAGTGTATGTTAGGAATCTCTTTCATCCTATCCATCAAGTAGTTAAGCAATCCTTGCTCATAATTTGCAATCTTTTCTATACCAATAGATTGAATATATTGGATCGCTTTTTCTAAACCCAAAACACCTTCCACATTGGGGGTTCCTGCCTCAAATTTAAAAGGCAGTTCATTATAAGTGATCTCTTCAAAAGTAACTTTTCCGATCATCTCTCCCCCACCCTGATATGGTGGTAACTTATTAAGCCACTCTTCTTTTCCATAAAGCACACCGATTCCCATGGGAGCGTACATTTTGTGTCCTGAAAAAGCATAAAAATCTGCATCTAACTCCTGAACATCCACTTTACTGTGTGATACCGCCTGTGCACCATCAACAAGTACAGGAACTCCTTTGCTGTGAGCTATTTGAATTATCTTCTTAATCGGATTAATAGTTCCCAACACATTGGAGGTGTGAGTTATAGCCAAAATTTTAGTTTTTGAGGTGATTAAACGCTCAATCTGATCGAACTCCAACTCCCCCACTTCATTCATGGGAATCACTTTTAAAGTGGCTCGTTTGAGATCACAAATCATTTTCCAAGGTACAATATTGGCGTGGTGTTCCATTTCAGAAATCAACACTTCATCACCCGGATTCAGGAAGCTCATTCCAAAGGTTTGAGCAACTAAATTGATGGATTCCGTAGTTCCTTTAGTAAAGATAATCTCATGAGAGTGTTTCGCATTAATATAGTGCTGTATCGTTTTTCGGGCTTGCTCAAACTGGTCCGTTGCTTGCTGACTCAAATAGTGTACTCCGCGATGAATATTGCTGTTGTAATTTTCGTAATATTCTGATATTGCGTCAATTACAATTTGTGGTTTTTGAGTAGTTGCTGCATTATCAAAATAGACCAAAGGGCGTTTATAGACCATTTGATCTAAAATTTTAAAATCTTTTCTATATTGTTCCATTGTACAATGGGATCAAGACATCAATTTATAAAAATAGCCGTATGCACCTATAAATATTAATGTTATTATGATTGAGGAGATTCCCGGAACAAAAGTTCCCGTGATAAAGAAAGGAACCAGAACCAAAGTTGAGATTTGAGCAATTATGTACATATAAAATCCTATTCTTCTAAGCTTTAGCATAAAAGCAGCTCCAATGATAGAACCCAGGTAGAAAAGAGCAAGAAGTAAAAATTGCCACTGTGGCACATCACCCAATCTTAAAAACATCTCTTCTATTTGTGGAGTTGAAGCAAAGGACATCATAGAATCAATTAGGCGAGGACCTGCTATACTAAAGATCAAGTAATACAAGAAACTCCACCCTGATCCGATAAAGGTCAGAATAGCCAAAAAGAGTAACAAACCGGGTCTACGTGGCTTATTTTGAGGTTCAAAAGGGTTCTGAGGATCAATATATTGAGGTTGTTCCTGCTGTTGTTGTATTTGATCTGATTGTGGCTCTTGTTGTTCCATATAATTTATTCTATTTAAGTTTATTTCGCAAAGATACAAAATATTTTCTTTATTGTTAAAAGTAATTATTGGGGGGAGGGAGCCTTGAGTATAACTACTTTTTCTGTATGCTCTCTAACTCTAAAGCGGTGCTCTATCCGAAATCCGATAATCCACAGGATCTCTTTGGGATTATCCGCCCGACAAAGAATTTGAACCCTCTTTTTTTCAATCAGGGAGAGTTTGAGATCAGTGAAAAAATCGCTGACCTTTTTGCGACCTTTTGAACCCAAAGGCTGGAAAGTATCTCCTGCTTCCCAGGCACGAATAAGGAGGGGATAACGCCAATGATGAGCATCAAAATAGGCGTAACGAGGGTGGGTGTTCATCCCCCCTAATTGTTTTTTTTCCAAAAAAGAAATAGAAAAACCTAACTCCGTAAGCTGAGAAGAATCGGTAATCAGGATCTTTATATTCTGTTCAAATCGCTCTCTTTCAATGATTTGAAACGAAGTACGGTCAGTTACCAAAAGGTAGTGTTCCGAAAAAAACTTCCTTCCACTTTCACCTCCCTTGCTGGTAAAAATCTGTTCTATCTGATCGGCATGAAACCCGAGCGGAGAAAGGATCTCATACAATACCAATTGCGAGTCAAACTGTTGATCCAAAGCTTCAAACGAAATCTCCAGGAACCCCTCCCCTATTTTATTAACTACTTGTAGTACAGCTTCTTCAATAGCATGTTGATAGAATCGATTTTGGCGATCTATCAGCTGAATATTACGGGTTGAAGTGGCAATCAATTGAGGATTTAATTCCTCTAAAAGAGGAATTATACGGTTACGAATGCGATTGCGCATGAACTGATCCTCCAGATTTGTATGGTCGATCTGGAAAGGAATTCGGTGCAGCTTGGCATACTCCTCAATCTCTGCAAGTGAAAAAGGAAGCAGCGGACGGAACACTTTCTGTTGATTCAATTCCGGAATGCCCGTCATTCCCTTAATTCCTGTCCCTCTTATCCAATTTAAGATAATGGTTTCAGCATTATCATTAGCATGATGAGCGGTACAAACGTATTGATAACCATGTTGTACCATCAATTCCTGAAACCAGATATAACGCAATTCCCGCGCCACCATCTCTATCGACTTTTTAGATCCACTTTGAATACCATAAGTGTCAAACTCTTTGACCCAGATACGATGTTGCTCCGGATTTTCAATTCCAATGGCATTCAACAACTGCTCTTGCACAAACTGTTGATCCAGATTGGAATCCTCGCCTCGCAAGTGAAAGTTGCAGTGAGCAATATCGAACTGCAAATCAAGAGTATGGAAAAGGTGGGTCATCACGTTAGAATCGAGACCTCCACTGACAGCCAGGAGATAGCGCACCTTCAGAAAAGATTCCGTGCCATCATTTTCTTTCCCCGGTACCAGTTCCCGTAGTCGCGCTAAGAGTCTCTCTTTCATGATATTATCGTTTCATCAATGCTTCAATCTCTTCTACTTCAACAGGCATCCCTGCAAAAAGGTCAATCGGTTGATCAGCCACCACTACATCGGTTTCAATGCGCACTCCTATCCCTTCTTCAGCGATATAGATCCCCGGTTCACAACTCAATACCATACCAGGCTCAAAAGTCCAATCACGCTCACCCACGTCGTGAACATCAAGACCAATAAAGTGAGCCGTATTGTGCATGTAATATTGTTTGAAAAGCGGCTTATCCGGATTTTGATTCTTCAAATCTTCCTCAGTATATAATCCCAATTTGATCAACTCCTCATCCATTCGTTTAAACACATAATCGTTGATTTTATGGATGGTCATACCCGGTTTATAAAGCGGAATAGTCTCTTTATAAATTGCTAAAACCGCATTATAGACAGCTTTTTGACGTGGTGTAAACTTTCCATTAACAGGAATTGTACGTGTCGTATCTCCGGCATAATTGGCGTATTCTGCCCCAAAATCGAGCAACAACAGATCGCCATCTTGCATCTGTTTATCATTTTTGATGTAGTGCAAGATACAAGTATCCTTCCCGGATGCCACAATGGGAGCAAATGAGTGCCCTGATGATCCGTTACGAATCATTTCATATATTAATTCTGCTTCTATTTCGTATTCATATTTAAGGGGAGAAACCGCCTGTAGTGCCCTGCCGAACGCCTTTTCCGTAATTTCACATGCTTTTTTCAGCGCACGGATCTCCTCAGGATGTTTCACTGCTCGCATTGGGTATAAGATGGGTGCCAATCGACGATATGTATGAAGTGGATACTCTTTTTTTAACTTTTCAGCAAAACGAATCTCTTGTGTTGGATGCATATTTCTCATTCGAGAACTCTCCGGAATATGCAGATAGATCTGTTTTGAATGCACCATAACATCCTGTAATACAGACTCAAACTGCTCTGTATAAAAAACTTGTTCAATCCCGGAAATAACAGTAGCTTCCTCCTTGGAAAGACGATGTCCAAACCATACAATCATTTCAGGAGAAGGATTTTTGATAAACAAAATTTCACGGTAGCTGGGATTAGGATGCCATGGGGCTAAAATAAGGAAAGTCTCTTCCTGATCAATCCCCGTAAGATACAGTAATTCAGAGTTTTGTCTAAATGGAAAGGTGGTATCCCCTGATCTGGGATATTCATCATGTGAGGTTAAGATTGCCGCGGATTGGGTATCTAATTCGGAGATTAATTGCGCACGATTCTGCTTGTAAAAATCAACTGCTAAAGGTGTATACTTCATATCATTTTTCTTTTAAATTATAAATCTAGAGATATAATTTGCAAAGATACAAATTTAATTAGATTGATTAAATCAGCTTTTTAGCATTTTTTATATATCTTTGTGGATCCTATTCAACTATTCAGCATGAGAGTAAAGATTAAAGGGATTGAACAGTTATATCAACTCTTTTTAAACGAGGGGGAGCAACTGACAACTGAACAGATTGCTATGCATTGTAAGATCAGTAAAAAAACTTTATTTAATCGTTACCAATCAAGACAAAATCTTGAAAATCAACTTATTGAATACTGGAAACATTGCTTCTATACTACTTTTAAATGGAAGATGGCCCACGCCAATAATCAAATTGAAGCATTGCTCTATTTTGTTGATCAATTCAAGAAGAGTATTGTGGAAGAACAGGTTTTTTTTAGATTAGAAGAAAAGGAATACTTGAAACCAGCCTTGTTGCAAGATCATTTTTTTGTTCATATTGTTGAATATCTGATTAAAGAAGGAATTGAACAAGGGTTGTTTAAATCTAAGATAGATCCCAAAATTTATGCCATCGGTATCATTTTTAATCTTTTTCACCTTTTTTATTATCCTGATAAACAGAAAGATCCCTTCCACACTCAATTGGATAGAGATCAATCATTGAAATATATAAGTAACTTGCTATATATGTTGCTCACTCCGGAAGGCATTAAATCTTTTGAAATGATATCAATAGATCAATTTCTGGGGATTAGCACATCAAAAGAGTGATTCTACATACTTATTATTTTTTCCAATTCTTTTTCAGTGTAAATAAAAACTCTAATCCACCCTCTTTTCTATTTTTTACACTAATATTTCCTTTGTGGAACAAGACCGCATTTTTTACTATAGATAAACCCAATCCACTGCCACCGTCATCTCGTGTACGTCCTTCACCAACACGGAAAAAACGTTCAAAAATACGATTCAAATGGGCTTCTTCTTTTACTCCAACACCTGTATCATAAAATGAGAAGTAGTAAAAATCCGCATCATTATTATAAACACTGATATTAATAATAAGATCTTCACCACCATATCTGATGGCATTGTCGGTCAGATTTCTAAATAATGAGTAGAGTAAATTTTCATTTCCAAGCAACTCTAAATCCTCCGGAATTTGCCATCTTATCTTAATGTTTTTCTCAAGTAATTGAAGAGCAAACTCCTCTATAACTCTGTCGAGTAACTCCCCAATATTTATCTTTTCTATAACAAACAGATCCGGTGCTTCCTCCATTTTGGTAATCAAACTCATATCTTGTATTATTGCCGATAGAGCAATAGTTTGTTGAAAAGCTCTTTCAATGAAATATTGTTTCTTTTCGTCGCTTAAGGGCTGACTTAGGAGGGTTTCTAAATAACCACGAATACTGGTTATAGGTGTACGAAGTTCATGAGCAATATTACCTGTCATCTCCTGTTTTAGCTGTTTGGTTTTTTCTTTTTTTGTAATATCACTTAGAATTACTTCAAAACTTCCATCTTCAAAAAGATTGGCTCGCACTGCGAATATTTTTCCTTGTTTACAAATCGTTCTATCAAAGTAATATTCTTCATTTTGAGCTAAGAACTCCTGAAGTTCTATAAAATTTTCATCTTTTAAAATGATGGAAGGATCGCTGGTAGGCTCATCTGCTATAGTATTGAGATATTGAATAAACAAGCCATTATGATATTCCACCTTATGCTGTGGAGAAAGAAAGCAGATACCTTCTTCTAAAACTTGAATATGCTGTAATAGTTTTTGCTTTTCCATTAAAATAGTCTTTTGGCTCTCTTTGAGTTTAAAATAATTATCGGCTATTTTACTTCCAATCTCACCAATTTCATCATTCGGAAAATTTAATTGGTCAAGATTTTGTTTATCAGAATTTAAAACATAATCACGCAATTGTTTGATGGTGTTACCCAATCTTTTGGTAGTGATATGAATGAAGAAAATAAAAACGGCAAAGAATAAAATAATAAAATAAAGAAATGCATTATCCGGTTTTAAAAATTTGTGTATCCTGATATTGTAAAGTAAGGCTACGCGTATGAACTTACCATCCACTTTTTTTGCAAAATAAACATATTTTTGCTGGTTGGAATCAGACTGACGTATATCTGATCCTGTACCTTTTTGTTGTGCTTGAATAATTTCAGGTCTTTCTATATGGTTGTCGAGATTTGTGTAGTTATCAATGGAATTATCAAACAGCACCTTTCCACTTTGAGTAATAATTGTAACTCTAAGTTCGTTGGGTAAAATTTTTTCCAATTGACTAATTACAGGAGTCAAACTATCCTGAACATCTACTGTTGCAATTTGGATAATATCCGTATATGTCTCCAGTTTTTCAATTAATGCTTCTGTTTTATAGTTTCTTTCCCTAACTTGTTCAAATACAACAATACCAACCGTAAAAAAAGTAAACAACAAACCAAAATAGAGAAACAGTTTTTGCCTATAATCTAGTTTCATTTCTTTTATTTTTGTTTGTTGCTAACGATCAATGAGTTAATTTTATTGTTTAACTATTTGGTTAAGTTTTTTACTGATTAAGGATGTTGTGTAATTCTTCTATATCAAATCTATATCCATAACCTATTTTATTTGAAATCACAGATGCATAGTTTCCTAATTTTTTCCTTATGCGTGTTATATGTACATCAACAGTTCTTTCTGTAACATAGGGAGTGTCGGTCCACAATTGATCTATTATATTTTTTCTCGACAACATTTTCTCAGGATGTCTAGCTAGTAGTGTAAGCAATTCAAATTCTGTCTTAGTTAATGGGATTTTTTCATCATTAACAGTCAGTTCTTTCATATTAAAATCGAAAACAAAATTATCGTGAACCAACTGATTCTCATCACTATCTTTTTTTTCATCCTTTTCTGTTCTTTTCAGAACAGCCTTCACTCTTGCACTAACTTCTTTGATTGAGAATGGTTTTGCAATATAATCATCTCCTCCAACCGAAAATCCGGTCAACATATCGTTTTCGGTATCCTTTGCTGTCAGAAATATAATGGGTGTTAAAACCCCTTCTATTCGTATTTTCTCCGCCATCTTAAACCCTGACATCCCTCCCATCATTACATCCAATAGTATTAAATCAAAATTATCAAGTTCCTTTTTCAAAGCCTCCTCTGCTGACACGGCAGTTTCCACTTCATAACCTTCACTCTTGAGATTGAACTCTAAAATTTCAGTAATACTAACATCATCATCAACGATCAAAATATGTTTACTCATATATTTGTTTTCTAGCCACAAAGATAATCTTTTTTTATGAATTAAATTTCTCTTTTCCCTTTATGTTTTAACACTTTTGCCTCTATGTAAAATACGATTTCTTCAACAATATTGCTGCAATGATCTCCAATTCTTTCCAATTTTCTAATTACCATCATCATTTCTAATCCACATCTTGCATCAGTGCTATCTTTGCCTATTTGTTCTGAAAGCAGATTAATAGAGCTATGATAAATCTCATCAATTCCTTTGTCTTTTGCTAAAATCTTACTTGCATTCTTCACATTTTCAGAATTAAATGAGACTAAACTTGTTGTCATCATACTCAACAGAGCATCAAACATTTTTTCCAATCTTAAGGATTCTTTCATTTTATCAGTAAAAGGCTGACATTCAGCTTCCAGGACATACCTAGCAACACCTGCTGCATAATCTGCTATTCTTTCCAAGGTGATGCTAATTTTCATAATGGATAACACTAAGCGTAAGTCAATAGCCACCGGATTATAGAGTGCAATGTAGTGTTCACAATTGCTATCCAGCCTTAATTCGTATGCATCTACTTTTTTTTCGAGGCTCACAATTTCCAATGCTAATTCAACATCATTGGTTAGTAATGCTTTTTTGGTTTTTTCTATTTGAGAAATAACCAATTTCCACATTTCATTTACCTCGTCTCTAAGAAACTTCATTTCTTTTTCATTGTATTTCATATCAATTCTCTTTTTTTATAATGATCAATCTGTTCGTTTAATTTTGATTTATAATTTTCTTTAAATAAAGGTGAAGAAATAACAAAGTCAGCAGTTGCTCTTGAGCAAGCATAAACGATATTATACAAAGTTGCTAAACGTAGCAGTGCTTTAATATCCACATCGTGAGGTTGAGGTTCTAAAGCGTCCCAAAAGAAAATTAATATATCGATTTCCTTATTACATATTAGAGCTCCCAACTGTTGGTCGCCTCCTAAGGGTCCTGATTTTAATTTTTCAATAGTTACTTCTATATCCTCTTCATAGTGCTCTATACATTCATTTATTTTTTTCTCAACCAATTGACCTGTTGTTCCTGTACAGGTTAGATCGTTTTGAGCGAGAAGTTTCCAGTTAAACTCCACCCATTCCAACAGATCTTTCTTGCAGTTATCATGAGCTACAAGAGCTATTTTCTTTCTTTTTTTCACTTCTTGTTTATTTAGAATCTTATCCAAATCTTCCTGTAATGTAATTTTGAGTTATTTCTTTATCAGGATTCAAGAACATTTTCTTAGTATCGTTATATTCTATCAATTCACCCAACATAAAGAACCCTGTTTTATCACTAACCCTTGCAGCTTGTTGCATATTATGTGTTACAATTACAATAGTGTACTTTTTTTTGAGATCATGAATCAGTTCTTCAATTTTGGATGTTGATATTGGGTCTAGTGCAGAAGCGGGCTCATCCATCAAAAGAATAGAAGGCTCAACAGCCAGAGCTCTTGCAATACACAACCTCTGTTGTTGTCCACCTGACAACTCAAAAGCTGATTTATTGAGTTTGTCCTTAACTTCATCAAACAATGCAGCAGCTTTAAGTGTCTCTTCCACTTTATCAGCGATGAACTTTTTATCCTTAATTCCATTTACTCTCAGCCCATAAGCCACATTTTCAAAGACAGATTTTGGAAAAGGATTGGGTTTTTGAAACACCATTCCTATATCTTTTCTCAAAGCATCGATATTGATCGATTTATCATAAATATCTTTACCTTTTATTAAACATTCGCCTTCTAATCTTGTACCATCAATCAAGTCATTCATTCGATTGAATAATCTCAAAAAAGTAGATTTACCACAGCCTGAAGGTCCAATAAAAGCAGTAACTGTGTTGGCTTCCATTGTCATACTGATATTTTTCAATGCTTGAAATGTGCCGTAGTAGAAGTTTATATTTTTCGTTACAATCATTTCTTATTATTTGTTTTTCATATTTTTACTTAATCTCTGTCTTAAAAGTGTTGCTGTTAAATTGAAGAAAAGTACTATAACAACCAACACTAATGCTGTTCCATAAGCCATGGGTCGTGAAGCTTCAATATCTGTTCCGCTCGTTGCCAACACATAAAGGTGGTAAGGCAAGGCCATAGCCTGACTAAAAATAGAATCCGGTAAACTAGGCAAGAAATAGGCAGCCACTGTGAATAAAATTGGTGCAGTTTCTCCTGATACCCGGCTTATAGAAAGGATAATCCCGGTCAAAATATTGGGTAGTGCACATGGGAAGACTACTTTTCTAATTGTTTGTAATTTAGTAGCACCTAAAGCATAACTACCGGTTCTATAAGATTCCGGTACCGCTTTTAAAGCCTCTTCAGACGTTCTAATAATGATAGGCAAAGTTAATAACCCTAATGTTAAAGAACCCGCTATAATGGAATCTCCAAAACCTAATCCCTTGACAAATAATGCCATCCCAAACAATCCGAAAACAATAGAAGGAATACTTGCAAGGTTATTGGTCATCATTCTAATAAAGCGAACAACTTTCCCATTCCCTGCATATTCTACGGTGTAGATGGCGGCCATAACACCCAAAGGAACAGCAAAAATCAAACTTCCTATAATGAGGTAACAAGTACCGACAATAGCAGGAAAAATCCCTCCTTCTGTCATCCCTTCTTTGGGCATGCCAGACAAAAACTCCCAGTTGATTACTTTTAAACCGTTGACTGCTATAAATCCTAAAATGGCTATCAGAATACCAACGATAATTATACTAAACAAACGAAAGAAAAAAAATGCAAATTTTTGTTTTGTTCTCTTATTCATTTTTACATATCTTTGTAGTTCTTCTTTTTCGAGATCATTTCTGCAGCAATAGAAATGAACAGTGTAATTATAAAGAGTATAGCACCAAGTAAGAAGAGTGCTTGATAGTGTGCTCCACCTGAAGGAGCTTCTCCTAATTCGGCTGCAATAGTTGCCGGTATAGTTCTAACCGGATCGAATAGTGAAGTAGGCATCAATGCAGCATTACCGGTAACCATAAGTACTGCCATAGTTTCTCCAATAGCGCGTCCTATTCCTAAAACTACAGCTGCTGATATTCCTGATTTAGAATATGGAATAATCACTCTGTAAATAGTTTGCCAATGTGTTGCTCCTAGCGCTAAACTCGCTTCTTTCATAGCTCTTGGAGTGTTTCGCATGGCGTCTTCAGCGATAGAAATAATAGTAGGCAATGCCATAATAGCTAAGATTAAACTCCCTGTTAATGCTGTTTCACCAACCGGAAGATTAAATGTCTTTTGAACTAACGGTGCTAACACCACCAATCCAAAGAATCCGTAAACCACCGAAGGGATACCTGCCAATAACTCAATGATTGGTTTTAAAAATTTTCTTATGCCTTCCGGAGCTAATTCTGACAGATAGATGGCAACTCCTAATCCAAGAGGAAGTGCAAAAAGTATAGCAACCAAACTCACTAGTAAAGTTCCCAACAACATGGGTAATGTACCAAACAATGGTGACGGTGTTGCAGTTGGAAGCCAGTCTTTACCGGTAAAGAAATCAGAAGGAGTAATATTGGGTACCGACAACTCTTTAACTCCGGAATATTCTGCCGGAGAATATTGGTGAGGAACAAATGCAATGATACCCTCTTCAGCTTTTATTACCTCAGCTAACTTTTCTGCTAGAAATTCGTACTCTTCTCCAAGCTCTTCATCAGAATAATAATCAAAAATATTATCCATTCTAAAAAGAAGGATCTCTACATCTTCGCCTCCCAATTCACTCCAGTTTGTAATTTCGTGATCGAAAATTTCTTTTATCTTTTTAGAATCGAAATCCTCAACCTTATTTTTTGAATTTACAAATAGAGAATATCCCTCTTCCACTGCCGGTTTTTTGAAAAAACCTAACCCTTCTTTAAAAAGAAAGATCGATATAAACAATATAGTGATGCCCGCGAAGGCACCACTAAATATTAATAACGACTTTATAGTAAAATTTGAAAACTTCTTCAACATATCTCTCTATATCTAATAGTTAAACTTATTAATATGGAGATTATGTTATTTTACGTTAACATAGCCAACCTCTTTTACTATTTCTTGTCCTGCTGGTGAAAGGATATAGTCAACAAAAGCTTTAACTTTTGACTCATTTTTTCTTAGGTAGTAGAAATAAAGAGGTCTAACAATAGGATAGGTTTTATTTACTGCATTTTTAACAGAAGGCTCTACATAGGTTTTACCTTTGTCATAAGAGATATGTACTGCTTTTACATCTTTGTTAACATAAGCTAATCCAACATAAGCAATAGCTCCTTTAGTTTGTTTAACTGATTGGATGATAGCTCCGTTTGCTGGCATACTCATAATTCCTGACATGTGATTTTTGTTTTTCAAAACACTTTCTTTGAAGAACTCATAAGTTCCTGAAGAAGTTTCACGAGAATAAGGAACAACTTTCATATCTTCACCACCTACTTCTTTCCAGTTTTTGATTTTACCGGTGAACATTCCTTCAACTTGTTCTCTTGTCAAATTGGTAACTTTGTTACCGGGATTGATAATAATTGCTAATGCATCATAAGCGATGGCTACCTCTTTTACAGTATTACCACTTTGTTGAATTTTTTGTCTTTCGTCAAATTTAATTTTACGTGATGCTTGTGCTAAATCTGTTGTACCATCAATTAAAGCAGCAATTCCAACACCACTACCACCACCGGTTACACTTACTTGAGCTTTAGGATTCACTTTCAGATATAGTTCAGCTGCTTTTTGAGTAATAGGTAAAACAGTTTCTGAACCTTTGATTTTTTGTGCACTTAGTTGAGACATTCCGAATACAACTGCTAATGCTAATAAAATTAATCTTCTCATTTTTTCTATTTGTTTTAATTGGTTATTTTTCTATTTAATTTTGACGCGAAAGTACGCTTACTATATTACAATAGAATTGAGATTCTGTTACAATTCGGTTAAGGAATTAGAACTTATACTGAATTCTGAAGGTAAATACATTATCCCTAAGATCTTTATTAAATTTAAAATCGGAAAGTTTTTCAGAAGTTTCATTGGCAATGATTTCATAATAAGCAGTGGCTCTCAGTACACTATTGATATTCCATATTAGACCAAAACCAACAGTATTGTACGCAATATCTCCTATACTTGTCTTTTTAAAGTCATCTTCTTTACCCAAGTCCCCTATTTGTTTACCGGCAACTTTAGTATTTGGATCGTACCAATCATATTTTACTACTGCTGATAAAGGTACAACACCCATATCTTGAACCAAAACCACATAACCACCGTTAAAATTTCTAATATAAGTATCTTTATCAGTTACCGCATCAGCATTAGGACTTTTGCTTTCGAGTTCTATACCTGGTTGAGTACCCATAAGATATTCTCCTGCAATTGTGGTTACTCCTAATGGGGTAATTACTCTAAATTGAGCATCAACACCGAAATATTCTCTTTTAGCATATTTACCAATAAACGCTGTGTCGCTTTTTAGTACAAATCCTTCTTTGTCGAAGGTATAAATATTGGGGCTACCTTGATACACACCACCGTTGTAGTAAGAAACACCTACACCTAATCTAATGATCTCTTTAAATTTTTTGTCTACAGATAATCTTGTGATAAAATCTTTTCTATTTTTGATATCTTTTTTAATACCATTACCGGCAAATAAACCAGCATCTAATTTTAAGATATTCCAAGCTGAACCTTTTTTAGGTTGCAATGTTACCATTACTCCCAAATCTCTTTCATTAGGGAATAATGTACGGAAGATTTGTGATCTCTCAGGAGTTTCTCTTGAAGAAGAAGAATAGGTAATTTCATAACCAAAAGGACGGTCAAAAACCCCAACTTTAATAGAACTTGCACTAAATTTTGGATCCTTAATTTGCATGTACACATCTTTAAAACTTACACCTTTTTCAGTAAGGTCCAATTGAAAAACTGCTGAAGCAATACTTTTGTCATAAGTAAATTTGATACGACCTCTACGAATACCCATACGATGATAACCTTCATCTTTGCTTGTGTTTTTTGACCCTACGTTTAAGGAAGCATCCACATCTCCGTATTGGTACTGTCCTTGAATGTAACCCGAAACTTTGAGTCCTTTTAAAACTTCAAGTTTTTTTACTCTTCCTTCCAATTCATCAATACGAAGTGAATCTGAATCTTGTGCATAGGTCGGAGTAATTCCCAATAATGCTAAACCTGCAATAAGCAATAATGTGCTTGTTAAAATTTGTAGTCTTGATTTCATGTTTTTAAATTTAATTATTGATTAAATAACTCCGGCGAAATTATCCTGGACATGTTACGCACCGGTTAAGGTTGTTTTAAAATTTAGAAAATATTAGGAGATATAAAATCAAAAATTTCTAATGCTTTATGCTCAATCTATATCCTGTTGCATCGCCTTTTGACTCAGTTGAACGATACACTCGCTATTTTGTGGAAGAACATTTGTGTTATACCTAATCATTATTAAATATATGATTCTACAACATATCAAAAGATTGGTACACTAAAACCTCTCCTTTTTCGAACTCTATAACAAACACATCCCCTATTGCCGAGTTCAAACTTCCTTCCCAAAAATAAGAAAAAGTAGCTTTTTGAACGGGATATTTTAATCCGTAAAAAGTGAGTTCAGTTTGAGCAGAATGGCTAAATATGGAAACCGGCTGTTTTGGAAATGAATGAAAAGCGGTAGTGGAGAAAATGGGGGTAAAAACACCTGAGTTGGTTACCATTCTGATTTTCAACTCTTTGTCTGATAAGTTGTGATTTGGATTGGCGTAGTACAAAAGAATGGAAAGGTTGGCCAGGGAATGATCCTCTCTTAAACCAAACGCACCAATAATATCAATTTCATACCATTGTTTTGAAATGCAATATTTGATCCCTTTTTGCAAATCATTGTACTCTTCACTGTCATCTTTTACTATTATATTTTTATATTTATTAAAATAAAGGGGGGTGATAGAGTCCAGGTCACCGACAATGACATCGGGTTCATATCCCAAGGCGAGCAACTGCTCTACTGCTCCATCCAGACAGACAATATGATCCGCATTTTGTAATACCTTGAGCGGAATAGGATGTGATGGAATCTCTCCATTGGCGATAACAACTGCTTTCAAATCAATAGTTTTTAGTTTTCCTGTTTAATATCATATACCGGAACTTGAAGTTCCTTTTCTAAGGTTTCACAAAGAGTATGAGAATCCAAATTATATCCTGCCGGGGAGGTAGGATTAACACACAACGCAATCAGACGGGTTTGGTGCAACAGAACAACCTTCCCCCCTGATTTTATAAATTCATTAAAATAAAAAGGAGTACAAAAAAAACGGGTAAAATCCCGAACTATGAGCTTCGTTTTCTTGATCTCTTTTTGTAAAGTAAATATCTTCAGAATTTGATCCGTGATCACTCCCGGAATATAAAAAGTTGTTCCATGTTCATACAGTCGTTCCTTATACTTTTCGATCAACAATGTGGAGGGGATTTGAAGATCAACTACTCTCCCATCCTCTGTAATAGCATGTAATCCGGTCTCAATATTACTTAAGTGTTGCTTTAATAGACAATCTGTTTCAGCTTTATAAACAGGAAGATGGATTAATTGTAAAACAAACTTGGTTTTTTGAATTAGTTCCGGCATATAAGGTGAAACAGCAGCTCCTGTCGTAAGGATCAACGCATCAGCAACAGCCGGTGAAGCGGAAGATTTCCTCGACAAAGCACCATCTAAAATGGTCAAATCTACTTGATACTGCTCTAGCGCTTCTACCATTTCCGAAAGCCATTGAGTCGTATTAGGGCCTGAAAGAATCACTTCACCGGGATGCTCAACTTGCGCCATCACCAATCGGCCCATTGTTGTTTTTCTATCGGAAAGATCTAAAATTTGAGATGTTAGGCGTTTAGATCTATAAAATGACTCAGATGTAACAAAAATAGTCCCTTTTTCAAGTCTTATTTCCGGTTTATCAGTCTGTGTTACCTGATCAATACGTTCACCATCAATGCCAATAGAAGTTACAGCTAATTGAATGGAACTGTTTTGAGTCCGATTTCGTTGATGAATCCGTTCTAAAATATAGTTTAAACACTCAGTCTTACCGGTATTTTTCTCCATGCCGATAATGGCAAGAGTCCTATATTTTAAGATCTCATCAATAAATGGCATTTTAGATTACTTACTCTTTCTCTTTTTTCTTGATAAGTTTGAAGGTTCAATGGCCAAATGTTGTCCATTAAGCAATGCAGCCACACCTTCTACCTCTTTACCTGCTTTGCAATCTTCACATTGACAATCACTTACATAATCTTTAGGCTCTGTATAAGTAGTGATTACACCTTCATAGTTTCTCAATACGACCCTATTTGTACCTTGAGTGATCAAATAATCGGGCATAACAGGTATTTTTCCACCACCACCCGGAGCATCAACAACGAAAGTAGGCACAGCATATCCGGAAGTATGTCCTCTAAGTGCTTCTATAATCTCAATTCCTTTAGATACACTGGTTCTAAAGTGCTCTATTCCTGATGACAAGTCACATTGGTATATATAATAAGGTCTAACTCTATTTTTAACCAAATTGTGTACCAGTTTTTTCATAATAAATGGACAATCGTTCACTCCTCTGAGAAGTACTGATTGGTTTCCGATTGGAATGCCTGCATCTGCCAATCTGGCACAAGCTGCTGAAGATTCAGGAGTTATTTCATTAGAGTGGTTAAAGTGAGTATTCAACCATATTGGATGGTATTTCTTCAACATATTTACCAAATCATCAGTGATTCTTTGAGGACAAACAACAGGAACACGTGTTCCAATTCTGATAATCTCAACGTGTGGAATGGCTCTTAATCTTTGGATAATAGATTCTAAAGTAGCATCACTCACCATCAGTGCATCTCCGCCTGAAAGAAGAACGTCACGCACTTGAGGAGTACGAGCGATATAATCGATCCCTTGCTGTACTAGATCTTTTGGAGCACTTCCATCTGTCTGACCGGCAAAACGACGTCTGGTACAGTGACGACAATACATGGAACACATATCAGTAATGAGAAATAGTACACGGTCAGGATATCTATGAGTTAATCCCGGAACCGGAGAATCCTCATCTTCACTTAGTGGATCCACTAAATCAGCTGCTGCCAGGTGAGTCTCTTTTGCTGTCGGAATTGATTGCTTTCTAATAGGACAATTGGGATTATTAGGATCAATTAAGCTCAGATAATACGGCGTAATTGCCATTCTCAAAACAGCTAATGATTCTTTAACACCCGCTTCTTCTTCCGGTGTTAATGAAATATATTTTTTTAACTGATCAAGAGTTTCAATTCTGTTTCTAACTTGCCATTTCCAATCGTTCCATTGTTCATCGGTTGCATCGGGAAATAATTCAAATCTTCTACTCGCCATGGTGTTTTATTTAGGGTTTATTACTTATTGTTTTTAATATTTAAATCAATCTGCAAAGTTACAATTATTTTTTTAATAAATAGGATTATATCGTAATAATTACAATATTAAAAACTGATTTACGTTATTGAAAGTGTAAAATTCATAGTAATTACATTTTATTTTTTGATATGCCAACAACAATTTTATGGGCGGATGATGAGATTGATTTGCTAAAACCACATATTCTATTTTTGGAACAAAAAGGATACCGTGTAATTCCCGTTGTATCGGGGAATGAAGCATTGGAAGAACTGGAAAAAGAGGTTGTAGATATTATCTTTTTAGACGAAAACATGCCGGGATTAAGCGGAATTGAGACCTTGAAGCTCCTCAAGCCCAGATATAATCACATTCCTATTGTGATGATTACCAAGAGTGAAGAGGAACATATTATGGATGATGCCATAGGGGGTAACATTGCAGATTATTTGATTAAACCGGTGAATCCAAACCAGATATTGCTTTCCCTTAAAAAAAATATCGATAACAAAAAAATTGTAACTGAGAAAAGCACAATGGCTTACCAACAAGCCTTTAGAGATATTTCAATGAAAATTTCCGATGCACTTTCTATAGAGGAGTGGAACATACTTTATAATGAGCTGGTATTTTGGGAATTAGAATTGGATAAAATTGAAGATAGCGGAATAGCATCCATTCTTACTGAACAAAAACAGGAAGCCAATACACTCTTTGGAAAATACATTACTCAAAATTATCAAGATTGGCTTACAGGTAAAAGTCTGGAAAAACCATTGATGTCTCACACAATTTTAAAGGAACGTCTATTTCCCACTCTAAAGGAAAAAGAAACCACATTCCTTTTTTTAATTGATAATTTGCGATATGATCAATGGAAGATCATTTTCCCTCTTATCAGCGAGTATTATCGTATTGAATCTGAAGAGATTTTCTACAGCATCTTACCTACTGCAACACAATATGCGCGAAATGCCCTATTTGCAGGGTTGATGCCCTTAGAGATCTCAAAGAAATATCCTCAATATTGGGTTGGAGAATCTGAAGAGGGAGGGAAAAATCAACATGAACAAGCGCTCCTAGAGGAATATTTAAAAAGATATGGAAAAAATGTAAAACTTTCATTCTCAAAGGTTCTCAATCATGATTTTGGGAAAAAAGTATATGAAAATTTCCACACTTTAATGCAAAATGAACTCAATGTGATTGTTTTTAATTTTGTTGATATGCTTTCTCATGCCCGGCTAGATGTTGACATAATTAAAGAATTAGCAGATGATGAAAAATCATATCGTAGTGTTGTTGCATCCTGGTTTGAAAACTCTACTATGCTGGAAATGATCAAGTACTTGTCAGCCAAGAAGATTCCTATTTTCATTACCACAGACCACGGAGCAATCAAAATAGCAAAACCTATTAAAGTAATAGGTGACAAAAACATTAACTCTAATCTAAGATATAAAGTAGGCAGAACTATGGAGTATCCGGCTCAACAGGTATTTGAAGTAAAAGAACCTGAAGATATATTCTTACCCAAAGAGGGCATTACCCACCGATTTATCTTTGCCAAAGAGTCTGATTTCTTCGCGTACCCTAACAATTACAATCAATACGTGAATTACTATAAAAACACTTTCCAACATGGGGGTATCTCAATGGAAGAGATGATGATTCCTTTTGTCAAGTTATCTCCTAAGTAATAAAATTTCTATTTTCTGACTCCATATATCTAAAATAACTAACACAACTAACACAACTTATCAATGAAAACAGACAAACAAATTACCGGTCAACAAGGCGAAGATCACGCTATTAACTTTTATCTTCAGAACCATTATCTAATTCTAGCAACCAACTGGATTTACGGACATTTAGAGATTGACATCATTGCACGCAATCAGGATACGATTGTATTTTGTGAAGTCAAAACCAGAACCTCAGATTGGTTTGGAACTCCTGAAATGGCTGTAAATAAAGCCAAACAACGCAATATTATCAAAGCAGCTCACAATTATATTTGCAGGAACGGAATTGACTTAGAAGCCCGCTTTGACATTATTTCAGTCTTAATTAAAGGAGACAAAGTTACCCTTGAACATCTTCCGGGAGCTTTCACTCCCACCTGGTAGGAAACTACTCTCCAATAATTTTGATGAGAGCTCGTTTCTCACGCATGCCATCCATTTCGTAGTAAAAGATCTGCTCCCAAGGACCAAAATCCAGTTTACCCTTTGTGATAGCACAAACCACCTCCCTACCCATAATAGTACGTTTGAGATGTGCATCGGCATTATCCTCATATCCATTATGTCTGTATTGGGAATAAGGTTTTTCCGGAGCTAATTTTTCCAACCATACCTCATAATCATGATGTAGTCCTGATTCATCATCGTTGATAAATACGGATGCCGTGATGTGCATGGCATTAACCAAAACCAGTCCTTCCTGAACACCACTTTCTCTGATGGCATCCTGAACAATGGAGGTAATATTTTTCAATCCTCTTCTCTGAGGAATATTAAAAAAAAGTTCTTTTCTATAAGTTTTCATTCTTTAGTAATTAAGGCTAATTTATAATTGAGGTCTTTGAAACAGAGTTCATCGAAAATAAGGGGTGGTGCTATACGACATGCTGAATCGCACCATAAAAACCAATCTGAAAAGAGTCCAACATTTAAAAATTGGTGTAAAACTTTAAAATTGGTAGTACTATTATCAAACTGAACAGCCATCAGTGCTCCCAGATTGCGAATCTCTTTTACATGAGGAAAAGAATTGAAGATCTTTTTCATCTCAATTCCGATTTGAGTAGCATTTTCCCAATATTTTCCATCGATAATCTGTTGAAGATGAGATAATCCAGCAGCACAAGAAACCGGATGTCCGCCAAAAGTGGTGATATGTCCCAATACCGGATGATGTGTCAACTCTACCATCAGTTTTTGAGATGCAACAAAAGCTCCCAACGGCATACCTCCTCCAAAAGCTTTGGCTAACAGCAAGATATCCGGAACCAAATCGTAATGTTCAATAGCAAATAGTTTTCCGGTTCTTCCTAATCCGGTTTGAATCTCATCCACAATCAATAAAGTGCCGGTTTCATCACATTTCTCACGTAGCATTTTCCAATAAACCGCATGGGCCGATCTGACACCCCCTTCACCCTGCACTAGTTCCACAATAACTGCAGCAGTTTTGTTAGTTATATACTCTAAATCTTCAGCTATTCCCATCCTGATAGAGCGGGTTTCAGGTAGCAACGGTTGAAATGCATTTTTATATTCCGGACTACTCATTACGCTCATAGCACCATGAGTAGCTCCATGGTAAGAGTTCTCAAAGTGGATAATCTCCGATCTTCCGGTAGCCCTTTTGGCTAATTTTAAGGCTCCTTCTACCGCCTCTGATCCTGAATTAACAAAAAAAACAGAATCTAATGGGTCAGGTAAATGCTGGCATAATAGGTCTGCCAACTCGACTTGAGGAGTTTGAACCAACTCCCCATATACCATCACATGCATATAGCGATCTACCTGTTCTTTAACCGCTTGACGGATGAGTGGATTGCCATGTCCTAAGTTGCACACAGAAATCCCGGCAATCAAATCCAGATAGGGTTTCCCATTGTGATCAAAGAAATAGGCACCCTCTGCCCTCTCAACCTGAATTGCCACCGGTTCAGAGGAGGTTTGCCCAACATGCATATAAAAACGATCTAATAATGACTTTTTCATCTATTTTTTTTGATCTCTGTGAATAATTCCGTTAAATTGTGCCGTACTGGTCAAGATAATCTCGTTAATGCATACATGTTCAGGAACGGTTACGACATACTCAACAACATTTGCAACATCTTCTGCAGACAAGGGGATAAATCCATCATATACCTTTTTAGCTTTCTCTTCATCCCCATGAAAACGAGTGATTGAGAAGTTCGTTTCAGCCGCGCCGGGAGATAGTTGAGTAACTTTAATATTATGTGGAATTAAATCCATACGCATTCCCTGAGAGAGTGCCAATACAGCATGTTTAGTGGCACAATATACATTGCCTCCAACATACACCTCCCTACTTGATATGGAGCCCAGATTAATAATGTGCCCTTTTTTACGTTCAACCATCATGGGAGTTACCAAACGGGTCATATACAATAATCCTTTGATATTGGTGTCAATCATCAACTCCCAATCCTCTAAGGAACCGGTATGGATTGGCTCCATTTCCAAAGCTAATCCGGCATTGTTGACTAACAGGTCAATTTGTTTCAATTTTTCAGGAATTGACAAGTAAGCTTTTTCACACTCATCATAATTCCGAACATCAAAAATGAGGGGAAAGATCTCCACATCATATTGATTTTTAATAATTTGTATGACTTGATTCAGTCTTTCTTTGTTTCTTCCGGTTAAAATTAAATCATAATTCAATTTTGCCAAACTGACAGCAATCGCTTTTCCAAATCCGGCAGTTGCTCCGGTAACTAATGCAATTTTTCTCATAAGTATTATTTTTTATTTTCTCGACATACTAGATTTAACCATTGTACTATATCTTCCAGTACTTCAGGCGATATGGTTTGTTCAATTTGACCATATTCTTCCAAAAATCCGGTCTCACATTCTTGAAAAAGATGGTTTAAATTGGGATACAACTTAACCTGACTTAAGGGTGAACTACTCTTCCTATATTTCTCAAAAACAGGCAGATGCGTTTTCCCTTTTACTTGCGTATCTTTATCTCCATTCAGAGCAAAAAATGGAACTTTTAGAAACTTTAGATACTGTTCAGGGTCGATTTTAAAAATCGTCATAAACCAGGGAGAAAGTAAAGAAACTCGCTTTTGATATACCTCTAAAGGGGTTAGTCCTAACCGTTTTTTCTCCTCTTCAGTCATCTTTTGAGTGTATTGTGCAATTAATTTATCAAACTTTTTTCCTAATTTTTCCGGATCTTTCTCTTTAGTAACCAACCTATATATTTTGCCTGATACTTCCAGTGTCGCTTTTACTTCTTGATCAGACAGACCTCCGTTTTTTGCGTACAATTCTGCCTGGTAAAGTAATGTTTGTGTAATATCTTCTCCCATTCCGGCTAATGAAATAATGAAGCTAATATCGCTATTTTCTACAGCGGTAATCAATGCAACCAATCCCCCTTCACTATGTCCCAATAATCCGATAGGATGTTGATTATGAGATTCTTGATCTTTTAAATAGCTTACAATAGTTTGCACATCTTGAACAAAATCAATCGTAGTCATCTTTTGAAAACGAAGGGGTTCAGCGTCGTCATATCGATACACGGCATATCCTGCACGAGTCAAGTAATCCGCAATCACTTTAAAAGGTTTATGTCCCATAATCGTCTCATCTCTGTCTTGCCAACCTGAGCCGGTAATCAGAATTATTGTTCCCTTTAAACTCTCTTCAGGGTATGTCAAAGTTCCATTAATCAACGGGTTTCCTTTTAAATCAGGAATATTGAGTTCTGTTACTTGATATGGATACGGTTCATGCGGTTCTTGTGGTCTTTTTATTTGATATTTAAAATCAAGGGGGAGCAAATTCAGAGCTATTCTATTATTATTTTGCACAAAAACCCCTTGATAGGCTCCTTTGTCATCGAGAGTCCCAATAAAGTGAGCCTTTAGCTTTTTTATGACCACTATTAAGGTGTCATTTTTGAACTTCGCTGAAGATGCTTCAATTCCATAAACATATTGATCCGGAGAATCCAACTCTGCTTTAACCAATGAATCATTGCTGTAAAAAAGAGTCAAGCCTATACGCAAAGAGTCTGTTTGAGTTGGATACAAAATCCCCTCCCAGTAACGTTCCCCAAAAGCCTGTTCATTTTGAGCTCCCAAAAAAAAATGGGAACTAAAAAAAAGAGTAAAAAAGAAAAGATATAAGTATCTGATTCTCACCTGTTATAGTTTAATTATTATTGTAACTATCAACATGCAAAGATAATATAAAAAAACGAATCAATTTTTATCTGTATTTTTGCAGGCTCAAATGACAGGCAAATGATTGATTTAACAACTGATATCCGACACGAAAGAGCAGTATTGATTGGTGTAGCAACTCCGGATACTCCATTTGAAAAAATGAATGAGTATTTGACTGAGTTGGCTTTTCTTGTTGATACTGCCGGAGGAGTTGCCGTTAGAAAAATTATTCAAAATCTCCCCCACCCTGATCCTCGAACATACCTGGGGTCAGGAAAATTAAGAGAAGTGAAGGAGTATATTGAAGATAATCAGGTCGATATCGCTGTTTTTGATGATGAGTTATCTCCTTCTCAAACTCGGAATATTGAGTCTTTTCTGGGTATTATGGTGATAGACCGTACACGTTTGATTTTAGATATTTTTTCTAAAAGAGCTCAAACTGCCCATGCTAAAGTTCAGGTAGAACTAGCTCAATATCAATATCTTTTACCTCGCTTGACCGGAATGTGGACCCACTTGGAAAAACAACGTGGAGGTATTGGAATGCGTGGACCTGGAGAAAAAGAGATTGAAACTGACAGGCGTATTGTACGGGATAGAATTTCATTGCTCAAAGCTAAGCTAAAGGAGATTGACGTTCAGAAAAAAACACAACGAAGTAACAGGGAGCAGTTTATCCGGGTTGCTTTGGTTGGTTATACCAATGTGGGAAAATCTACCTTAATGAACTTGTTGAGCAAGTCAGATATATTCGCTGAAAATAAGCTATTTGCGACTTTAGATACTACTGTAAGAAAAGTGGTTATCGACAACCTCCCCTTCCTCCTTTCCGATACGGTTGGCTTTATTCGCAAATTGCCACACGGATTGGTTGAGTCCTTTAAATCGACCCTGGATGAGATCAGAGAAACAGATCTCCTGTTGCATGTTGTCGACATTAGTCACCCTGAGTTTGAGGAACAGATTGAAGTTGTCAATAAAACATTGGCTGAAATTGGCGCTGCCGACAAACCAACCATTACAGTGTTTAATAAAATTGATCAATACCATTGGGTGGAAAAAGATGAGGATGACCTTACACCTAAGGAAAAAATCAATCTCTCCATAGATGATTTGAAACAAACCTGGATGGGAAAACTGAACAATGACACTCTCTTTATTTCTGCCAAAACAAAGGAAAATGTTGAACAGTTAAGAGAAAAAATGTATGAGGAGATCAAAAAGCTCCACATTCAAATTTACCCTTATAATAACTTTCTTTATTAAGAATAGAGTACTTTTTCAATTGATCGCCATACTCTTTCAGCGGTCAAATCCCAAGAGAATAGCGTAGCTCGCTTTTTCCCCTTTTCAATTAATTCTTTTACTAATTCAGGTTCTTTTGTGATCTTGATCATCGTGTTTGCGATCTCTTGCACTTGGTAAGGATCTACAATCAAAGCTGCATCACCGGCAATTTCAGGCATCGAAGTAACATTGGATGTAATGAGCGGAGTCCCGGCTTGAAATGCTTCCACAATAGGAATCCCAAAACCTTCAAACAGAGAGGTATATACCATTGCAGTGGCACTTCCTGTAATCATAATGAGCTCATCAATTGGTTTTCTACCCAAAAAGATGACATCATCTTTAAACTTCATATTCTCTATACTCTCCCTGGTCTCTTCATCCATATATTTTAATTCCCCTACTACTACCATTTTATACTGTTCCTGATCTTGTTCCTTGAATCGATCAAAAGCTTCCAGAATACGCTGTAAGTTTTTCCGTTTATGTACTAATCCAACAAATAAAAAATAGGGATAACCAAACGAGTATTTCCCTTTTGTCTGCTCTTTTTCAATATCTGTTAATGGACGATAAAGCATATTCGAACCATTATAAACTACATCAATTCGTTCTTTATCAACGCCATATAGTTCTGAAATATCATTTTTGGAAAACTCTGAAACTGTAACTATACGTTCAGGATATTGTGCAAACTGATGAAAATATTTTTGATAATATTTGAGCGGTGTGGGAGCAATAAATTCGGGATGATGTTCAAAATTAAGGTCATGAATCACATTGACCATTTTAACCTTTTTGGTTAAAGGAACCCATCCATCAGGAGAGAAAAAGAGGTCAGGTTTTATTTTTCTTAATTGATAAGGAACTCCCCACTCAAAAAAGAAATACCATAAGTAAGGATGTTTAGCAGGTGGATAGGCTGTTAGAGGAATGATATTTTCTCCGAACACAAAATCCGGATGATAAGGTCTGTCAAAAATAAAATAAAATTGATGTTCAGGATGATTTTGAGTTATTCTCTTAAGAGTTTCGTAGCTAAACCAACCAATTCCTTCCAATTTCCCTTTAATGAGTAGTCGTGTATTGACTGCAATCTTCATTCCTATTCATTGATTTTAATATCCTTCACATTCAATTGGGTATTGGTTACATTATTCCATGTATTCTTTTCAACATGATATATTATGTTAAAATCGTTATTTTTCAGTATAGGTTCAAAATATTCCTTTTGATTAAAAGCAATCACATCTAAAGGTACATGCTTTGTTTCTCTTTGAAAAACGGTCATTTTGAGGTGTCTTTCACCCACAATTTTAGGATTTCCCGCTTCAGAAACATGAGATGAAAGAAACAATGGAGACATGTTGCCCGGACCAAAAGGCGCAAATCTCATCAGGTTATCCACAAAAGATTGAGTTATTTCTGAAAGATCAAGTTTTAAGTCGATCTCAATTTCCGGAACCAATGGATCTTCCTGTATGTGATCAACGACAAATTGTTCAAACTGTTCTTTGAATGCTTCTAAGTTTTCTTTTTTAAGTGAAAGACCGGCAGCATATTTATGTCCTCCAAAGTGTTCTAACAAATGAGAACAATGGTCAATTCCATCATAAATATTAAACTCTTTAATAGATCTGGCTGATCCGGTAAGCAATCCATCAGTGGAATCGGTAAAAACCACTACAGGTCTGTAAAACTCCTCTACCAAACGAGATGCAACAATCCCAATAATTCCCTTAACCCAGTCGGGATTATACACCACAATACACTTCTTATCTTTGTTGCTTTCTAATGAGACAAATTGGTTTACCGCTTCCTCGGTTGCTTTCTTATCCAGTTCCTTTCGTTCCTTATTTTGTTCCTCAATATTTTCACCAATCTCTTTAGACTTATCCTCATCATCACAAACCAAGAGACGAACCGATTCTTTACCCGATTTCATTCTTCCGGCAGCATTGATTTTAGGTCCAATAAAAAAGACTAAATCAGAAATAGTGATCTGTCTACTAAAAATAGTATTCTTTTTCGGTGGGTATTGAATTCTGATATTTGCTTGTTCAATAATCGATTTCACTCCCATTCGAGGGAAGCGATTGATAATAATCAAGCCATAGTAAGCTAAAATTCTATTTTCACCGGTAATAGAAACAATATCTGATGCAATACTAATAGCGACAAGATCTAAGAGTGAAAGCCAAAGTTGGTCAGGTAATTCAAAGTGATTACAATAGGCTTGAATTAATTTAAAACCAACTCCACAACCTGTCAATTCTTTGTACGGATAGGTACACGCATCCCTTTTGGGGTCTAAAATAGCGACAGCATTAGGCAACTCATCTCCTTGCAGGTGATGGTCACAAACAATAACATCAACACCATTAGATTGTGCATAATCAATAATCTCATTGGCCTTAATACCACAATCCAATGAGATTAAAAGGGTGAAGTTGTTATCTATGCAATATTGAATTCCCTTTTCGGAAATCCCATATCCTTCACTGTAACGGTCCGGAATATAATATTCGATGAATTTTTTATGATCAGATCCTATCAACTCTCTGAGGAAAGAGTACATTAAAGCAACAGCAGAGGTTCCATCTACATCATAATCACCATAAACCATGATTTTTTCGTTGTTTTCAATCGCTTGAGAAAGCCGTTGAACCGCTTTGTCCATATCCAACATAAGGAATGGATCATGTAATTTTTCTATTTTAGGATCGAAAAAATCATCTATTTCTTCAAGTTCACTGAAACCTCTTTGCAACAAAAGAGCAGCAAGAGGCTGCTCAATATTAAGCTCTTCGCTTAATCTCTGAACCTCTTGTATATCGGGGGTATCTTTAAAAATCCATCTCTTTTCCATTGCACACTTTTTGGCACGCAAATATACTAAAAAAAGAAATGGGAAAATCAATAAATCTTAAAATGTTTTAAAATAAATTAATAAAATAATATAATACCTTATAATTCAGGTATTTAAAGAGAAGAAAAGATAAACAAAACTTAAATTTTGATTTTCTTATCTATTTCATCAATTGCCTCTCTCATTTTCTTATCTGTTTCATACAGATTGGAGATAGTTCTACAAGCGTGTAAAACAGTGGCATGATCTCTATTTCCACAATGAGCACCAATGGTAGCCAAAGGAAGTTTAGTATATTTTTTTGCAAAATACATACAAATTTGGCGAGGTTGAACAATAGCACGTTCCCTTTTATTCATCTTGATTCTCTCAATAGGAATCTTGAAATAATCGGAAACTACTTTTTGAATAAATTCGATGGAAATCTCTTTTGCAGTGCTTTTAACATACTTATCGATCATCTCTTTCGCCAAATCGATAGTAATTTTCTTATTATTCAAAGAAGCTTGTGCTAAAATAGCAATCATTGCTCCCTCCATTTCACGGGTATTGGAAGTGATTCTTAAAGCGATGTAGTCAACCACATCATCGGGAAACTCAACGCCATTATTTTCAAGCTTTTTGCGTAAAATTGCAATTCTGGTTTCCAAATCGGGAACTGTCAGATCAGCTGTTAATCCCCACTTGAAGCGAGAAAGCAAACGAGCTTCAAAACCTGCAATTTCAACGGGAGATTTGTCAGCAGTAATGATTAACTGTTTATCTTTTTGATGAAGATGATTAAAAATATGGAAAAAGGCCTCCTGGGTTGATACTTTCCCACCAGCCAAATATTGAATATCATCAATAATAATAACATCTACAGATTGATAAAACAGAATAAAGTCATTTTTGTTATCATTTTTTACCGCCTCCATAAACTGATTGTAAAAGAGGTTAGAATTAACATAAACAACTGTTTTATCAGGAAAATTTATTTTAGTTTGCAGACCGATAGCATGTGCCAGGTGAGTTTTACCTAATCCCACATCTGAATATATAAACAAAGGATTAAAAGCTGTTTTTCCGGGAGCTTTGGCTACCGCCCATCCGGCAGTTCTGGCTAAACGGTTACAATCCCCTTCAATGTAATTTTCAAAATTAAGCGATGGAATTAAATTGGAAGGAATTTTGTGTTTTTTGAGTCCGGGCAATATGAAAGGATTGGGGATCTCACGGTTTGGAGAATGGTAAACATCAATAGGAATTTTGGTGGGTGGATTGGCAACAGCCGGTCTGTTACTGGAAGGTAAATTGACACTTTTGGACATTTCCGCATCATTCTGTTTTTCAATCACCACCTTATATTGCAATTTACCACTACTCCCCAATTCTTTATGAATTACTTTACGTAAAATATTAACATAGTGCTCCTCTAACCATTCATAAAAAAATTGTGATGGAACCTGGATAATTAAAGTGCTCTTATTAAGCCCTATAGGAACAATCGGCTCAAACCAAGTTTTAAAAGAGAGTTCATCAACATTATCTCTAATTACTGCTAAACAGTTGTCCCACACAACTTTACAATCTTTTGCTCCTTTATTTGCCATAGCTAAATCCATCATCTTACAATTAACAAGCTCAATATAAATCAATTATGAAAATTTTATTCTCTTCCTTTTCTTCCGACAAATATCAACAAAATAAAGTTATAAAAAAACTCATTTTTGACTTGATTAATTGAAATATTTGTATATAGGGAAATCAGCAAAAACTGACCCTGATTTTTAAACTACTTCATACTCAAAGTAATAAAAAAATTATACTTTTGTAGTTGCAAAAATACAAAAAAATATGACACCATTTTCCGGAATTGTAATTCATGGATTGAAAAGAGGAAAAGAGTTCGGATTTCCTACTGCTAACATACTTTTAGATCAAACTGATGCAACTATCGAACCGGGAGTTTATGCAACTGAATTGACACTTGATAATGAAAAACACCAAGGCATGTTGTACGTTGGCACCAGACCTACCCTCAACTTATCAAAAAGATCAGTAGAGATCCACATCTTTAATTTCAACCGTAGTATATATGGTATTCAGATTCAATTTTATGTTTTAAAAAAAATAAGGGGGGATCAAAGATTTAACTCCATCGAAGAGTTAATTGCACAAATTGAAAATGACCAAGCTGCTATCAAAGCCTTCTTTGAGACAAACTCATAGTGTACCTTGTTATATTTTAAGGTAAGGAAGTTAATTCAAAAAGGCGGAAGGCGGAGGGCGGAATCAATTACGAATTACGAATTACGGGTTTTAAATTCAGAATTATTCAAAAATAGTTTTTTTGTTATATTTCTATTTTTCTTCTTTTTGGAAATAAAATAAATTAGGGGGCAGGATAGGTATTTCTCTTAGGTTGTTTTATTTCCCCACTCTGGAAAAGGGCAGGGACAAGCCCTGCCCCTACAATTGCGGTTAATCTAATTTTATGATTTATAATTTCTTGATTATCAAATGTTTACTATAAATATAAATGGTATCGCATAATTACATCATGGGGACAGGGCATGCCCTGTCTCTACGACCATGTTCTTTTTTCATTGATTGTCCCCCTCCTTTGGAGGGGCTAGGGGAGGTCTAATTCGTAATTCGTAATTAATCCTGCATATCCTAAAAGGTTAACATTCCAGAGTGGGGAAATAAAATAATAGAAATGGGAAAACCATGCTGCCCCCTTTTTTTTCTTTTTCAAAATAAAAACAGAAATTAGAAATAAAGGCGGAAATCGAAAGTCGGAAGGCGGAATTTGAATTCTAAATTCTAAATTCTAAACTCTAAATTTTACGAATCCTCAAATCCTACCGATCCTAATCCTTTTTTTTGTAATTTTGCAGGTTCTAAAATTTTGTAATGATAATTTAATTTATAAACAGATATGATAAATATAACTTTACCTGATGGCTCTGTGAAACAGTTTCAAAAAGGGATTACTCCGTATGAAATTGCTCTTTCAATAAGTGAAGGATTGGCGCGTAATGTATTGGCGGCACGCGTGGGAGAAGATGTTGTTTCTCTCAACACTCCGATTAACGAAGATACTGACTTTCAACTTTATACATGGGAGGATAAAGAGGGAAAAGCAACCTATTGGCACTCCTCTTCGCACATCATGGCTGCGGCCATTGAGGCACTTTATCCCGGTGTGAAATTTGGAATTGGTCCTGATATTGAAAACGGATTTTACTACGATATAGATTTTATGGATTACTCGATTTCTTCTGATGATTTTCCAAAAATTGAAGCTAAAATGATGGAAATCATTAAAGAAAAACCTGAATTTATTCGCAAAGAGGTCTCTAAAGCAGAAGCCTTAGAGTATTTTAACAAAAAAGGTGATGAGTATAAACTAGAGTTAATCAATGATTTGGACGATGGAACTATCACTTTTTACCAAACAGATCACTTTGTCGACCTTTGTCGTGGACCACACCTTTTCAATACTGCCCCGATTAAAGCGGTTAAACTGTTAAATACTGCCGGCGCTTACTGGAGAGGTGATGAAAAAAGAAAACAATTGACCCGTATTTATGGTATCTCTTTCCCCAAAAAGAAAGATTTGGATGATTACCTAACCATGTTGGAAGAAGCTAAAAAGAGAGACCACAGAAAATTGGGCAAAGAGATGGAGCTTTTTACTTTTTCTCAAAATGTAGGTTTGGGTTTGCCTCTTTGGTTACCAAAAGGTGCTCAATTGAGAGACTTACTGGAACAATTTTTAAAAAGAATCCAGAAAAAATATGGATATGAGCAAGTTATAACTCCTCATATTGGCGATATTAACCTCTATAAAACCTCCGGACACTTCCAAAAATATGGGGCGGATTCCTTCCATCCTATCACCACTCCACAAGATGGCGAAAGTTTCTTGCTGAAACCGATGAATTGTCCTCACCATTGTGAAATTTACGCCAATAAACCACACTCCTATCGTGAATTGCCTATCCGATATGCTGAATTTGGTACCGTGTACAGATATGAACAGAGTGGTGAGTTGCACGGATTAACCAGAGTGAGAGGATTTACACAAGATGATGCGCATATTTTCTGTACTCCCGATCAATTAAAAGAGGAGTTCATCAAGGTAATCGATATTATTCTCTATATTTTCAAAGTTTTAAAATTTGAAGATTATACTGCTCAAATCTCATTGAGAGATCCTAACAACAAAGAGAAATATATTGGAAGTGATGAGAATTGGGATAAAGCTGAACAAGCTATCATTGAGGCTGCTGCTGAGCGTGGATTAAAGACAGTTACAGAAACCGGAGAAGCTGCTTTCTATGGTCCTAAGTTGGACTTTATGGTAAAAGATGCTTTAGGAAGAAAGTGGCAGTTAGGAACTGTTCAAGTGGATTACAATCTACCAGAACGCTTTGAATTAGAGTATGTTGATGCGGATCAACAAAAGAGAAGACCCGTTATGATCCACAGAGCACCTTTCGGTTCTATGGAACGCTTTGTAGCTGTATTACTGGAACATACCGCCGGTAAATTCCCGGTTTGGTTAACCCCGGAACAAGTAATCGTATTACCTATCAGCGAAAAGTATCTCGATTATGCTTATCAGGTGAAAAACCTACTCAGCGAACAGGATATCAGGGCTATTGTGGATGAAAGAAACGAAAAAGCAGGTAGAAAAATCAGAGATGCAGAGATGCAGAAAATCCCATTTATGCTTATCGTTGGAGAGAAAGAGGAAGCTGAACAATCCGTGTCCGTTAGAGAGCATGGAAAAGGGGACCAAGGTACAGTTTCGCTCCCCCAATTTATAGAATTAATAAAAGAAAGAATTGCTACTGAATTAGAATAATAAGGAGATTAGATTATGTTTGAAAATTTAAGTAACAAACTTGAAAGAGCGTTTAAAATATTAAAGGGACAGGGTTACATTACCGAGATTAATGTGGCTGAAACGATGAAGGAGGTACGTAAAGCACTTCTGGATGCGGATGTCAACTATAAAATTGCAAAGGAATTCACAGATAATGTGAAGAACAAAGCATTAGGTCAAAATGTATTAAAAGCCGTGTCACCCAGTCAGTTACTAATTAAAATCACCTATGACGAGCTGATTGAATTGATGGGTAAAACAGCTGAAGATATCAATATCAAAGCTAATCCTTCGATTATTTTAATGTCCGGGTTACAAGGTTCCGGAAAAACGACTCATGCTGCTAAATTGGCGAAGTTACTCAAAAACAAACGCAATAAAAAACCTCTTTTGGTGGCTTGTGACGTGTACAGACCTGCGGCGATTGATCAGTTAAAACTATTGGGAGAACAAATTGAAGTTGATGTTTATACTGAAGAAGGAAATAAAAATCCTGTTGACATTGCTAAAAAAGCGGTTAAACACGCGAAAGATTGGGGACACAATGTGGTGATCATCGATACTGCCGGACGTTTGGCGATTGACCAAATGATGATGGATGAGATCGGCAATATCAAAAAAGCGGTCAATCCGCATGAGACCCTTTTTGTTGTGGACGCAATGACCGGTCAGGATGCCGTGAACACAGCCAAAGCTTTTAACGATATATTAGACTTTGACGGGGTAATCCTAACCAAAATGGATGGAGATACCCGAGGTGGAGCTGCCATCTCCATTAAAGCGGTTGTGAATAAGCCGATTAAATTTATTGGTGTTGGAGAAAAAATGGATGCGCTGGATGTTTTCCATCCTGATCGTTTAGCAGAGCGTATTCTGGGCATGGGTGATATCCGTTCTTTCGTTGAAAAAGCACAAGAGCAGTTCGATGAAGAGGAAGCGATGAAGTTGCAAAAAAAATTGGCAAAAAACCAATTTGACTTCAATGACTTCCTTGCACAAATTGCACAAATTAAAAAAATGGGCAACTTAAAAGATATGATGAGCATGATTCCGGGAATGGGAAAAATGATCAAAGATGTGGATATTGATGATGATGCCTTTAAAGGTGTAGAAGCGATTATTCTTTCTATGACTCCTCAGGAACGATCACAACCGGAAATTCTTAACAACAGCAGAAAAAAAAGAATTGCAGAGGGAAGTGGAACCAATGTTCAAGAAGTAAACAGACTAATCAAACAATATGAGGATATGCGTAAGATGATGAAAATGGTAAATAGCGGAAAAGCAAAACACCTGATGCAAGCTCTATCCTCTCATGGAAAAAGATAAAATAACCAAATGAAAGCAAAATGAGTAAACCACAGATTTTAGACGGAAAACAGATCGCTAAAGATATCTACAAAGAGATAGCTGAAAAAGTTGAAAAGTTGATTGATGCAGGGAAAAGGGCACCCCATTTAGCAGTGATCTTTGTAGGTGATGATGGCGCATCAAAAACGTATGTTGAAAGCATACAGAAAAAATCTCAAGAGGTGGGAATCACCTCGTCCGTGTACCACTACCCTTCCACAATTACTCAAGAGGAACTCTTTGAGTCAATTGACTTCTTAAATCAAGATCCGGAGGTGGATGGCTATATTATCCAACTGCCGTTACCCCAGCACATTTCCACTGAAGAGGTAGCACAACGTGTTGATCCTGAAAAAGATATAGATTGTTTTAACCCAATCAATATGGGTAATCTGGTTTTAGGAAAAAATAATTTCTCTCCGGCAACACCGATGGCTTGTATGGAGATTTTGAAACGTTCAAAAATCGATACAATAGGTAAAAAAGCGGTGGTAATCGGTAGAAGTAATATTGTAGGGAAACCGCTGGCATTACTATTGGCTCAGAATAAAGATGATGCTAATGCTACCGTAACGCTGGCACACAGTAAAACGCAGAATTTACCTGAAATCGCTCGCGAAGCAGATATTTTATTGGTTGCTATGGGAAAACCCGAAATGATTGGAAAAGAGTATGTTAAAGAGGGAGCTGTAGTGATTGATGTGGGAATCCATCGGGTGAAAGATGAAACAGCAACCAAAGGATATCGCATCTGTGGGGATGTGAATTATAATGAAGTAGCACCGCTTACTTCTGCCATTACCCCCGTTCCGGGAGGAGTAGGATCAGTAACTATGAGCTGTCTGCTACTCAATACTTTAAGAGCTTATAAAATTTTTGAGGATCGCTCCTACCCCATGGCCGAAACCGGCTGTGATTGTATTTCCGATCCTCACTGTGATTGTGCTCACTAAAACTTAGCAAAAAACCGAAATGGCAACAAAAATTGGAATAAACGGATTTGGAAGAATCGGAAAATATGTAGCCCGTTTACTGTTGAGTAACGGCAATCTGGAGTTGGCTCATATCAATGATAAAATGACTCCTCACATGATTGCCCACCTGCTAAAATATGACTCCATTCACGGTATTTTCGACAAAAAAATTACTTTTGATGAGCAATATGTTTATGTCGAAGGAAATAAAATAATGGTTACCAATGAGATGAACAACTTTGTAATCCCTTGGGAGACCAGTGGCGTTGAGTGGGTGGTTGAATCCAGTGGAAAGTACCGCACACGCGAATTGTTGGAGCGCCACTATAGAGGTAATGTTAAGAGGGTGATATTAAGTGCCCCCCCCTTAGATTCTTCTATCAATAAAATGATAGTACTGGGATGTAATGAGCATATATTGGAGGAAAGTGATTATCTGATATCAAATGCTTCCTGTACAACCAATTGTGTGGGAATTGTTTTAACCGCTCTGATTCAAAAATTTGGGGTCGAAAAAGCATTTATGAACACCGTTCACCCGATGACCAACAATCAAAACATTCAGGATGGCTATCACCCTGATTTTCGCAGGGCGCGTGGAATTGTGGACAATATTATCCCGACAACGACCAGTGCTATTAGAGCAATTCAGCAGATTATTCCGGATCTAAATGGTCGTTTTGACGGTTTTGCAACCCGTGTACCGGTTTCAGATTGCTCTTTTGTTGAGTTAACAGCCATTTTGCAATCGGATTGCACTGTAAAATCGATTAATCAGGCATTTAAAGAGGCTTCTGAAGGAAGTTTAAAACCTTATTTGGACTATACTGAAGACCCCATTGTAAGTAGCGATATCAAAGGAAATCGGCACTCAGCCATTTTTGACGCCCTTTCAACCCGTGTGCTCGGCAATCGGTTTATCCAGATTTTGGCATGGTACGACAATGAAAGTGGATACTCCAACCGCATTGTGGACCTGATTAACAATTGGGATAACATTGTTGCAAATAAACAGAATTGATTTCGGATTTCGGATTTCGGATTTCGGAATAAATTAAAACGTAATTCGTAATTCGTAATTCGTAATTCGTAATTGATTACACATGTTCAAAAAGGTCAAACATTCCAGAGTGGGGTGATGGAATATCAAAAGAGACACCTCAAATCCTGCCCCCCAATTATTTAAAATACCAAATAAGAAATCAGAAATATGAAATTGTAAATGATTGAATTTTAGAAAGATATATCCTATAATTATAAATCTTAGTCAACTTCCGAAATCCGAAATCCGAAATCCGAAATAAAAATCCCATTAATTTGACCTTTTTTTCTTAAAATTTCGTTACATTTGCAGATGTAAACCGTGATAGTAAAATGCTATATACTGTTTATAGACTTTAAATACTTATGATCATGGAACCTGTTGTTTTAATTCACTGCAAAGATGCCATTGAAGCCAATATTTTAAAAGGAGTTCTGGATAATGCCGGAATTGAATCCTATATTACCGGTGAGAGTAGTGCAACTATTTTCCCATCCAATACCGGTGAACCGGGAGATGTTCAAATATTAGTTGACGAAAAAGATTTGGAAAGAGCTCGTGAACTGATTAAAAAGTAGTCATTTAGATTTATATTGCAGTTATATTGTAACATTTTGCTTTAAATTTTACTTACTAAATAAAAAGAAAAAGTATGATTTCAATTATTGCAATATTAATCTCTCTGTTCACCTTGATAACTACCCTGATATAGCTCATTTGAGCTCCATGTTTCACGCCTGTACGTTGCTTTGATGAATAAAGAGAAAGAGTTTTTAACATTGCTGGAACAACACAAAGGAATTTTGTATAAAATTTCCAGGATGTATGAAGATAACGAAGAGGAACAGGAAGAGCTTCGTCAGGAGATTGTGTATCAGTTATGGAGTTCATATCAGAGTTTTGAAGGGAAGAGCAAATTCTCAACGTGGATGTATCGTGTTGCGTTAAACACCGTATTGACACAATTTAAAAAAGGGAATCGAAAAGCGCAAGTAGAAACTCAATTGAATGAGGAAGCATACGAGGTAAAAAGTGATGGTTCTGATGCTTTGGAAAAGGAAAATCAACTGAATTACTTTTACAAGGCAGTACAAGAGCTCAATAAGGTGGAGAAGGCGTTGATTTTTCTTTATCTGGAAGGATTACCACACAGAGAGATTGCAGCAAACCTGGGAATTTCCGAAGGAAATGCCAGAGTAAAATTAAATCGTACGATTAGTAAATTACAAAAGATTGTCATTCAGAAAGGCTATGAGTAAAGGAAAATTTAATTTAGAAGAGATTCAAAAAGAGTGGAATCAACAAGATCCGACAATTCCTATACCGGAAGATTTGTCTTGCTTGAAAAAAGCTAAAAATCCTATCGAAAAAATTCGGAGAAATGTGATGATTGAACTTCATGTTATTGTAGCAGCAATTCTTTTTTTAATTATTGTTCCCTTTTTAAAAGTGTACCAAATATCGGGAATCTCTGAGTTAATCTATTATGTTGTACTCTTTTTAATGGTAGTAAGTACGCTCCCAAGCTATATCAATTTTTATTCCTACTATAAAAAAAGTGCCGGAATTCAATATAATAGTTACCGTTCTGTGTCCAAAATATACTATGAATTAAAAAATATGATTCGGATTTATAAAACAGTAAACTATGTTCTTATCCCCTACACTTTTATTCTCCTTTTTATTATCTTATCCAAAGGAAAATCTGAAATCATATTCCAATGTCTGATGGATCTCCCCGGCAGCTTTATCCCTGAGAATTACGTCTATTTTATAGCTCTCGGTTGCGTCGTGCTTTTTACATTGCTCGCCATCCTTTTCGTAGCACTTTGGGTCAGACAATTTTATAGCAAACACCTTAAAAATCTGGAAGAAATTTTAAATCAATTTGATGAAGATTGTGAATAATTTTGAAAAAATAAAATAAATATTAATTAAATATTAACTAAAAACTTATAAAAATGAAACATTTAAAAAGAAGTTTCCTGTTTTTAATCGCTTTTTTAATGCTTGGAATAGCTCAGGCACAGAGACCGGTTTATAAATATGAAACTGTACCCAATGATCCATTCAATGTAAGAATCTACACTCTACCTAATGGACTGAAGGTCTATTTATCGCCTTACAAAGATGCGCCTCGCATCCAATGTTATGTTTCCGTGAAAGTGGGCAGTAAGAATGACCCTGCGGAAACTACCGGATTGGCACACTATTTTGAACACATGATGTTTAAAGGAACACCCCGATTAGGAACTCAGGACTGGGAAAAAGAAAAAGTGCTGATTCAACAGATTGAGGATCTTTTTGAAGTGTATCGTGTAACCACCGATCCAGATCAAAGAGCGGCAATCTATCACCAAATTGACAGTGTTTCCTATGAAGCCAGCAAGCTCGCTATTCCTAATGAGTATGACAAAATTATGAAATTTATTGGTTCCCAAGGAACTAATGCAGGAACAGCAAATGACTACACCGTTTATATTGAAAATATCCCATCCAATCAATTGGAAAATTGGGCTATGATTCAGGGTGAGAGATTTACAACTCCCGTTCTTCGTTTGTTCCATACCGAGTTGGAAACTGTATATGAAGAGAAAAACATGTCACTCACAAACGATAGCAGAAAAGCTAACGAACGTTTAATGGAACTACTCTACCCTAACCATCCTTACGGACAACAAACTACATTGGGCTCTCAGGAGCACTTAAAAAATCCTTCGATGAAGAATATCAGAAACTTCTTTGATCAATACTATGTTCCCAATAATATGGCTGTTATCTTATCCGGAGATTTCGAATATGATGAAGCGATTCAAATTATCGACAAATATTTTGGACATCTCAAAAGAAAAGAAGTACCTGAACTTAAAGTTGTTCCTGAAGTTCCGGCCACTACTCCTACAGAAAGTTCAGTTGTCGGTTTAGAGGCTGAATTTTTCAACATGGCATTCCGTATTGATCAACCTGCCAACTCTAAAGAGATCTATACTCTCAATATGTTAGCTAAAGTATTATACAACGGAAAAGCAGGTTTATTGGATCTTAATGTGAACCACAAACAGTTGGCTTATATGGTTGCCGCTTATCCCTACGTATTGGATGACAATTCTTCTCTCTATTTTTATGGAAAACCTAAAGAAGGACAAACCCTGGAAGAGGTTCGCGACATTATCTTAGGACAAATAGAACTTTTAAAAAAGGGACAATTTGATGAAAAACTCCTCATCTCTGCAATTAATAACATGCGTTTGAGTGAGATGAAACAGTTGGAAAGCAATGGTTCCAGAGTAAGAATGATGTCGAACGCTTTTGTGAATGATATTCCATGGAGCGAAGCTTCTCAATCAATCGAGAGATACTCCGCCATTACTAAGAAAGATATTGTTGATTTTGCAAATAAGTATTTTAAAAACAATTACTTCCTGGTTTATAAAAAGCAAGGTACTCCGGATGATATTGAGAAAGTAGCAAAACCACCTATTACTCCGATAGAACTCAATAGAGATGCCGAATCAGATTTCTTCAAAACACTTCGTGCCAATAAAGTTCCTTCTATTGATCCACAATTCGTTGATTTTGACAAAGCTATTCTCACATCTGAGGTTAAGAAGGCTCCGATTTACTATATTCAAAATGTTGAAAACCAAACTTTTAATATCAGTTTTCAATTTAAAGTTGGGGAATTGAATAATTTATTGTTGCCTATTGCATCCGACTATTTATCCTATTTGGGAACATCCAAATATAGTGCTGAACAATTGAAAGAAGAGTTCTATAATTTGGCTTGTAACTCATCCTTTAGTACAGATGATGAAAACACCTATTTATATGTCTCAGGACTGAGTGAAAACTTTGAAAAAGCACTTGAATTATCTATTCACCTGATTCAGGATATGAAAGCTGATGAAGAAGCGCTACAAAATGTGATAGCAGATCAAATACAAAGCAGAAATGAGGCTAAAAGTAATCAAAGTGCGATCACATACGCAATGTTAAGTTACGGTATATATGATCCGGAATTAGTTAAATATCAACTTTCATTTGACCAATTAAAAGCTCTCACCTCGACACAATTGATTGAAACTATCAAGGAAACATTCAATTACATGCCGGAAATCTACTATTATGGACCTGAGAAAATGGATCAACTTAAAAAGAAGATTGAAGAGACTTATCTATTCCCTAAAAGTTATAAAACTCCGGGAAAAGCAAAAGAATTTAAACTTCTTAAAATCAAAGAAAATGATGTTCTTTTTGTTCAGTATGAAGCCAAACAATCTCGTTTATATACCTACTCCTATGGAACTCCTTTTAACGTAAATGAATTACCTATTATCAATATGTATAATCAATATTTTGGAGGTAGTATGAACGCTATTGTATTCCAGGAGATGAGAGAGAAAAGATCTTTGGCTTATACTGCACAGTCGAGATATGTTCCTGCCAATGAACTCAATAAAGACAATTATAACTTCAGCTATATTGCTACACAAAATGATAAAGTGATCGATGCTTTCACAGCTTTTGATGAGCTTTTCAACCAAATGCCTCAATCTCAGCCTGCTTTCGATCTGGCCAAAGAGGGAGCGATGTCATCCATTGAAACCAACCGTATCACTAAAAATGCCATTTTCAGTATGTTCCGCACTGCCAGGAAAATGGGAATCAAAGAGGATTATAGAAAAGCAATCTATGAGCAATTAAAGAATTTCACCCTACAAGATATCGTTCAATTCAATGAGCAATATATCAAAAATAAACCCAAACGTTATATGATTGTTGCAGATGAAAAGGATCTTGATTTTAATGCTATTGAAAAGCAATTTGGACCTGTAAAGAAAGTTAAGTTGGAAGATATTTTCGGATATTAATATTGGAACACAATGAAAGAAGAATTTGAAGAAGGAGTTGAGTTAGAGATCATTAAGGCTGCCGGTGGGATTGTTTTAAATGAGGAAAACGAGGTTTTGATGATCTTTAGAAAGGGTCGTTGGGATTTTCCAAAAGGTAAGCTCTATTATCGTGAAGATGAAAAAAAAGGAGCGATGCGGGAAGTAATCGAGGAGACCGGTGTAACCGGTCTCACATTACATTCCGCATTGCCAACTACCTATCATACCTACACTGAATACAACAGCGAAATCCTTAAGGAGACACGCTGGTACCTGATGAGAGCCCCTAAATCCAATTCGCTCAAACCTCAAATCGAGGAGCAGATTACAGAGGTAAAGTGGGTTCCCATTCAGGAAGTTAAAACACTCTTAACTTCCAGTTACAAAACTTTACAAGAACTCTGGAATGAATCAGAGAAAACTATAAATGCTTTATTGAAAGAATAAAAAGATTTCGGATTTTTTCTTTACCTTTGCCAAGTGATTCTCAAAAGTCAAAATCAATATTTTTATCATGATGAAGCATTTGAAAATATTATTTTTTTGCATGGGAATTTTACTGAATGGGTTCATGTTATATTCCCAAACAGGAGATAATGATAAACTCGTATTAAAACTTCCTGAATACGAAATCAAGAATCCTGTAATATATAATTTGTTGGATAGTTTGGATATGCTTTCTGAAGAGTGTATTTTTTGTCTTCTGAATAAACCCTATTTTTACGATTTTTATTTAATAAAAAAAGATTCAACCATTGAGATTTCAGTTGGTATTAAACAAGATAATTGTACATTTTGGGAGTTTAATCTCAAAACAGCAAAAAAAAGAGGTTTTTTTTATCATAATGATATTTTGGTAATAGTTCGTTCAAATAGCTCTGTAGATCATTTTTTTGTGTCAAATAATAATTCTTCAAAGGATTTTTATTATCAAAAAAACGTTCCAATAATAGGTTGTAAAATACCTGATTATGCAAGTTTATCATATCAATATTTAGAAGGAGAACTATATAAAAAAGGAATAACTCGAAAGTGTTCTAAGGAACCCTATTTTTATCGAAAAATTCAGGAAGGCGACACATGGGAATTTTTACTCGATGAATGTAAATGCACCGAAGAAATATTGGATTATGTGGATGGAAAATATGTAGGAGAACTACCCAAAGTTGGAGACGAGCTTATTATTGAATACAATCTTACTGACAATAAGGAAGTTACAATGAATAGAATTTCTCATGAAACGATGTACCCTGTTAAAAAACCTTTCTTTTACTATCACAACCGAATAACTCCTATTTACCAGAATGGCTTTTATATTGGAATTCTGTTTTAGAATAAAAACACACCTTTATGACAATATATCAAATTTCAAAAACCAATATGAATAGTTTTTTTTATCTCATTCTGATCCTATTTGTAATATTGGTTGATTTTTCTTGTTTTTCATTCTCAGATCATGCTGAAGATCCGACATATTCAAAATATTCTAAAGAAAATCACACATCCACATTCAGTCTGGACACATCTTTATATATAGAAAAATACAAAGTATTATCAGGTGGTGGTGGTGCAACTACTTGTGATGTATATGCGTGTTATATTACTGATTCTGTCAACTTTAGAAAATATATTGGAGAAGAGGATTTTTGTAGTAAACGCATACATTGGGATTATCAAGAGAGCGGTGCTGTAGTTTTTTACGCAGTATATTCTGATTTTGATGAGATCAATAATAAACCGATTAATGATACAACTAAAATAGGAAGTTATATCATTTCAAACTTAATAAAAGAGGGTAAATTTGATTAAGGGGATAGAATCCCTTTATTTTCTATTTTTTTCTTTATTTTGAAATAAAAAAATATGGGGGCAGAACGGATCTCCCTTTTTTGTTATTTCACTTCCCCACTCTGGAATAATTTCGGAGTTCGGAATGCAAAAAAGGCGGAAGGCGGAGGGCGAAAGGCGGAATGAAAAAAAGGCGAAAGGCGAAAGTCGAAAGTCGGAAGGTGAAAGTGATTGAAAATTGAAAATCATTTATTATATCTTCTTGATATTCAAATAAATGCAAAATCATTCTACCTTCTACCCTCTACCTTCTACCTTGTAAAACCCGTAATTCGTAATTCGTAATTGAATCATTCCGAAATCCGAAATCCGAAATCCGAAATCCGAAATCCGAAATAATACTATTCTCTATACAATGTTACCACTCCTTTTTCCCATTCCCGTTTGCCTTCCAAATCCCAGTATTCGGCGCGGATAAGATAGATTCCGGTGGGGGCAATGGTGCCGTCTAAAGTGGAGCCGTCCCACGTGTAAATGGTGTTGGGAGTGATTATCTCATTGTTGACCAACAATTTGATTAACATTCCCTCTTTATCGTAAATATAGATTGAAATTCGTCCTTCTGAAGTTGTACTTTGGTAACTAATCATCACAAAATCCTGATATCCGTCTCCATTGGGAGAAAAAACGGGAGGATCAATCCCTAATTTTGACTTTTCAGGGAGAATTTGAGTCGTTTGTGAGTTAAGATATCCCGGAGTGCCAAAACCGGCTGTCTGAGCGGCTGATTTCCAATGATTCCGGTTTTGAGTTGGCAGATCAATAGCAATCTTTTCCAATGAAACACCATCGGTACTGCTGAGAAAAGAAGAGTGGAAATCAGCCGTATAATGCAACCAATCAACAACTTGATAAGCCCAGTCGGTGATATAGATCACACTTTCACTATTGGGGAAGTTGGGCAGCGAGTCATTCTGTACCAGCCGTTCCGGATAGATCGGATTATACTGCTCCAGGGTTAATTTTCGATTTTTGCAAATTGCGATATATTCCTGAGGGAAAAGCAGATAGCCTGATCTGACCATCGGAACGAGACGCTCCGGTTTTTCAAGCGTGCCATCTCCGATATAGATTTTGCCCAAATCTATAATTTTGTCGGAACGATTCACTATTTCAACGAAATCTGCAACCGTACTTTGGTAGGAGTCGGTCAGTATCTCATTGATTATCAGATCAAAATAGTTCACTTTTTCGGGCACTCCTACCCTGCCCTCGCTCTCAATGACAACCTGATTCCCAACACAATCGTAGATAGTGTCGCTGATAATCACCCTGTAAACTTGCTTTTTAGTCAAAGGTGTACCCAATTGCACCCGAATCTGTTTTTGTTGCGGTTGTACAAGTGTAACGCTCACAATTGGGATTTCCGGAACAATCCGAATCGGGATGAGATCGGGTTGCATCAGAATTGTTTCATTAAAATGTAATATGATCTGCGTGGAGTCAAGATAGGTAACCTTCTCTAAGTAAGGAAGTTCACTATCAGGATTGGCTCCTGCAATCGAATTGGCTCTCCCGGGAGTTCCTCCCGATGGGTCTTCCGAAGAATCCCAGTTGGATTCCTCACTGCAAGGATTCTCCAAATCGATCATCTCCAGCGACCAGCCTCCATCGCGTTTGAAGAGGTTACTGTGCCAATCTACCTTAAAATCAACAACATGGATCACTTCATTTTCCTCATTTAAAAGCGTAACCTCTTGTCCGCCATTGGTAATTCCCAAAGAGGAAACACCATATATCAGATCACAAAAGGGTTCAAAGAGCAGAATTTCCGATTGAGGAATGATCAATCCATAAGTTTGTGGAGGCAAGAGCATTGAGGTTATCTTTTTGATAGAGCTGCCCAGTCGCAAACTCCAGTTATTCAGTTGCACAGTATCCCATTGCGAAGGATTGTACAACTCAACGTACTCAACAGCAGGCAGTTCCACTTGAGGTGTCGGATCTGCCATAATCTCGGTGATGAGCAGTTCATTTCTTTGCACTCTCTTGATCTGAAAATAAGAAAAAAAGGGAGAGGAGAGGTTATCCGCATCATCTCTGATCCCCGAAATGGCAATGGAGTGTTCACCGATTGCGAGTGGGGCGATAAAATTCAAGAGGACCCGATCGCGATCTGCCCCCCAAATATTTATAGTATCAGGAAAAAAAGAATCATCAATTAAATAAGGGGAAGGCTGAAGTGCACTCAAAGGATTAATCGGTTCCGAAAAGCAAATCTCGATACTACGCCCATGAGAATGTGGTATCAACTGCGTCACTTCCGGAGGAACCGTGTCGATATAGTGAGGACCGAAGTAGAAATCGTCAAAATAGAAATTGCGGATATTGGAGCCGGTATAGGTTGTAGAAACTCCAAAACCCTGTTGCTGAGGCAATTGCACAAACATCGCAGAAGCATCCTGGTAAAACTGACCCGTTTTCAGAGAGTCCAGAAAAAGCTCCCACAAACCGGGCGCCGTGTAGCGCACTTTAACGCGGATATCAAACGGTTTAGCTATAGTTGCTGCTTTTCCACGACAGATAGTGGTAAGCGTCGTTCCCTCCTGATAAAAAAGCTCCAGCGCATCCTGAGACAAATTTTCACCCAATTGCAGAAAAATCGCCTGATTATTGGGATCTTTTAGGTTTTGCTGCGCTGAAATCAGATAAAACCGCGTAAAATTGTTCCCCGATGGAGAAAAAGTACACTTGATGCTCATCTGCCACTCCATCTGCTCAGCAGAAAAGGTTGTCGGAACCATCAAATAGGACTTACCGGCAGCCGGAGCATCCAATTGCAACTGGAAAGTTGAGTTAACTTTAAAATTTAGAGTATCCCCTATCCATGTCGGATTGTGGGAAAAATCCCCATCTGTAAAGGAATCGGTAATTTGTGAAAAAAGGGGGTTAAAAAGAGTTCCCGTAAAGGAATTAATCGCGAAAAAGATCAGAGTGATCCAAAAAAATAAAGCGTTCTTCATGGTGAGTAACAATGAGTAATGTGAGTAAAAATAGTAAACACAAAAATAGCATAAAAATTTTAAAATATTGGCTCATTTGTTCGATTCTCTTACATGATTTTTTTGTATCTTTGCAAGTTCTGTTTGAATATTCACTTTAAAATTATAATTATATGTCAAAAAATTTGAATCAATTGTATCCTGCTCCTTTATGGAACATTTTTGCTAACATTTGTGCTCATCCCCATCCTTCTAAACACGAGGAAAAAATTTTAGCGTGGTTGAAAGAGTGGGCAAAAGAAAATAAAATAGATTATGCTCAAGACGAAACAGGCAATATTCTATTTCGCAAGCCTGCTACTCCCGGAATGGAAAATCGCGTTCCTGTAGTATTGCAAGCACACATCGATATGGTACCTCAAGCAAATAGTGATGTAAAGCATGACTTTTTAACCGATCCTATTCGTCCTGTTGTAGGTGATGATGGTTGGGTACGCGCTTCCGGAACCACTTTGGGTGCTGATAACGGAATCGGTGTAGCAGCTGCTATGGCTGTGTTGATTGACGACAAAGCTCAACATGGTCCGATTGAAGTACTCATCACTGTTGACGAAGAAACCGGAATGACCGGTGCTTTCGGCTTAAAGAGTGGTTTTGTGAATGCTGAAATCCTAATTAACTTAGACTCTGAAGAGGAAGGCGAACTATTTGTAGGTTGTGCCGGCGGTTTGGATGCTACTTTTGAGTTTGATTACAAAACTGAACCAGCAAAAGAAGGTATGGTAGGTTATCAATTTGCTGTAACCGGACTTAAAGGGGGACACAGTGGAATGGATATCGTGTTGGGCAGAGCTAACGCCAACAAAGTAATGGCTCGCTTCCTAAAGAAAGCAACAGAGCAGTTTGGTGTTAGAATCAGCACTATCAATGGAGGTAGTTTAAGAAATGCAATCCCAAGAGAAGCGTTTGTATCACTTGCTGTTCCACAAGATCAAGTAGCTCCTTTTGAGAAATATTTTAACCAATTTGCAGAGTGCATTACTGCTGAATTTAGTGGTACTGAGCCTCAAATGAGCCTTCAATTAGAGAAACAAGATACTCCAAAAACTCTGATTACTAGCGATTGGCAACAAAAAATTATCAGTTTGGTATTTGCTATTCCTAACGGAGTTTTGAGAATGAGTGACAGCATGCCCGGATTGGTAGAAACTTCTACTAACTTAGCGACTGTAAAAATTGCTGATGGCAAAGGAACCATAGGAAACTTGATGAGAAGCTCTGTAGAAAGCGCTAAAGAGGCTGTAGGACAAAAAATGAAAGCTATTGCTGAATTAGCCGGCGTACAATGCAGTCTGACAGGTGGTTATTCCGGTTGGAAACCCAACATGGACTCTCCTATCCTCAAAACCATGAAAGAGGTTTACCTCAAAAAATATGGTGTAGAGCCTAAAATCAGTGCTATCCACGCCGGATTAGAGTGTGGTCTTTTCAGTCAGGTTTATCCTCATTGGGATATGATCTCCTTTGGACCGACAATCCAATTCCCACACTCTCCAGACGAAAAAGTGGAAATTGCCAGCGTTGGAAAATTCTATGACTATTTAGTGGAAACTTTAAAACATATTCCTCAAAAATAGTCCATGCGACTCGATAAGCTTTTAGTAGAAAAAGGATTTTATCCCTCCAGAGAAAAAGCTCAATTTGAGATTCTACAAAAGTGTGTCTTAGTAGATGGTGTTGTTGTTGACAAACCATCCAAAAATATATCAGAAACCGCCACGATAACTATACGAGATCAATTTAATCGTTATGTCAGTCGTGGCGGTTTAAAATTAGAAAAAGGGATTGCGGACTTCAACCTGGATTTTGTCGGCAAGAAGGTGCTGGATATTGGCGCATCTACGGGTGGTTTTACCGATTGTGCGCTACAACATGGTGCTTCCTTTGTATGCGGTGTGGATGTGGGAGATCAGCAATTAGATCCGTCGTTGAAAGAGCATCCTCAGGTGCAAAGCATTGAAAATTGCGACTTTAGAGAATTAGATCCCAACCAGGTTGCTCATCTTCCCTTCGACTGGGTTGTTTCCGATCTCTCTTTTATCTCTTTAACGTACATTTTAGGCTCCATTGCGCCCTTTATTCATCCTCAAAGCGAACTGTTATTGTTGATTAAGCCTCAGTTTGAGGTCGGACCTAAACTCTTGAATAAAAGCGGGATACTTTCAGATTCTAAAGGATATAAAATAGCCATTGAGCGAGTAGTTCAGAAAGCGGAACGTCATCACTACTTCCTTCACGGATTGAGCATCTCAACCTTATGGGAAAAGCATAAAAATGTAGAGTTTCTGGCACATTTCAAACAGCAAAAAAGCAACTTTACAGTCGATTTTGGTTCACTTTTAGCGGAGATCAAAACCTTAAGAAGTAAACTCAAATAGAAGGCGGAAGGCGGAAGGCGGAGGGCGGAATCCAATTACGAATTACGAATTAGACCTCCCCTAGCCCCTCCAAAGGAGGGGAACAATCTTCTCTCTTTTGAAAAAATCTCCCGAAGAACCAAAGAGCACCCCCTCCTTCGGAGGGGGCAGGGGGAGGTCACAATTTGTAAATTTGGGCTAAAGCCCTTTGTTTCAAGGGGATAATCCGATCCACGACTTAAAAGTCGTGGCAATTTATAATGTTGATTATCAAAGTGTTATGTTCAAATTTAGCATATTTCATATTTCTTACTTCACATTTCTTACTTAAAACTTCCGAAATCCGAAATCCGAAATCCGAAATTTCATTGTATCTTTGCAGGTTGTAAAAGCGAAAACCTATGAATGATACTGTGAGATTTGGCGGGTATAGCATGCTTCCCCCTGCTGTTAAGAACTTATTGATTATCAACGTTTTATTCTATATTGCCACCATAGTATTTGGAGAATCTTACAATATAGATTTGTACTCTCTTTTTGGACTTCACTTCTTTTCAGCTCCTGATTTTAAAATTTGGCAACCGATTACTTACATGTTTATGCATGGTAACTTTACTCATCTTTTCTTTAATATGTTCGCCTTATGGATGTTTGGAGGTGTTGTAGAAAATCGATGGGGTTCCGGTAGATTTCTCTTTTACTACTTTGTAACCGGTATTGGAGCTGCAATAACTCACTATTTGGTGATCTATTTTCAGATTGCTCCTGATTTGAATCTTCTGAATCAATTTTTAGCTAACCCCACTATTGAACATTATGATGTGTTAGCCAACGAGGTTCATTCTTCTCGTTTGAAAGATGTACTACTACGAAATTACATCGTTTATCAACAAAATGGGATCTCTATTTCAGAATTATGGAGCGTTACCTCTTCAATTAAGGCATCTTTCTTGAACCAATTTAATGTAGTTGGTGCTTCCGGTGCTGTTTTTGGTATCCTGTTGGCATTTGGAATGATGTATCCCAATGCTCAAATTTATATTTACTTCCTCTTCCCCATCAAAGCAAAATGGTTTGTTCTTTTGTATGGATTATTAGAACTTAGCTTAGGTGTTTTTGGATCCAATGATGGTGTAGCGCACTTTGCTCACCTGGGAGGGATGATATTTGGTTTCTTTTTAATTCTATACTGGAGAAAGAAACGAGTTTATTTCTAAAATTATCACTATGTTTTTTCAGCAATCACCATTTCAAAGAGAACCACTTAGTTTTAAAAACTTCTTGAAGCACTACTTTAAGTGGAGTTCCCGTTTGACACAACTCATCGCAATTAACATAGGAGTTTTCGTAGTGATTCTACTCTTAAAGGCAATTTTTGGACTGATTGGATTTTTATTTGAAATACCCGGACTTTCCGGTTTTGTTAGTCAACATATTGTACATTTCTTCTCTTGTCCTGCCAGTTTTTCAGCGCTACTATTCCGTCCATGGGGCATTTTTACTTCTCTCTTTATGCATGAGAGTTTCTGGCATATTTTCTTCAATATGCTTATGCTCTATGTGATTGGAAGTCAGTTTCGTATTTTCTTAAATGACAAACAATTACTGATAACCTACATATTTGGGGGAATCTTTGGCAATCTGGTTTATATGCTTGCCTATAACCTCTTCCCGGTATTTCAACCTGTTGTGAACAGTTCTGTGGCTATTGGGGCATCCGGTTCCATTATGGCGATCATGGCACTGATCTCGATCTATCGGCCTAACCACAGAATCAGATTGATTCTCCTGGGTGATGTCAAGCTGATCTGGATTACACTTTTCTTTGTATTGGTTGACTTTCTGAGTATTCCTAAAGGCAATGCCGGTGGACATATTGCGCATTTGGGTGGAGTAATTTATGGATTTTTTATTGCACCGGCTTACTATAAAAAAGCACATCTTTTCCGTAAACCTAAAAGAAAAAAGAAGCAAAGAATGAAATACGCCACTTCCAGAAATTATCAACCTCATTCCCGTCCGGAAACGGATGCAGAATTTAATCAAAGAAGGGCAGAAAATGAAAAAAAGATAGATATTATCCTGGATAAGATATCAAAACATGGATATGATGCGTTAAGTAAAGAGGAGAAAGAATTTCTCTTTCAGCAAAAAAAATAAAAATGGCAAAAAAAAATAGAAGAGGATTGTTTTTTAAAGTCAGTGGGAAAGTTTTTCTGTTGATTCTCAATATATTAGTTGCATTGGGACTACTTTTTACTTTTCTAACCCAATGGATTAAACCCTCTACTTCTATTTGGATTGCTTTTTCAGGTTTAGGATTTACCTATTTAATTCTTGCCAACCTTGCTTTTATCATATTATGGTTATTTTTGAAAAGATCCTTTACTCTCATCTCCTTAATTGCTATTACGCTTAATATCAACAATATAGACCGATATTATCAATTGAATGCCGCACCCAAACCGGAATCTTGTTGCAACTGTATTACAGTAATGAGCTACAACGTCAAGTTGTTTGGATTGTACGATTCCGAAGATCCTGAGACCCGAAATAAGGGGAAGCGCGAGATCTTGCAATACATTAAAGAAGCGAGTCCCGATATTCTCTGTTTTCAAGAGTATTTTTATGATAAAACCGGGAAATTGAACTTTACAACCACTGAGATGATCGATTCTATTCTAAATAAACCCTATCTTTACACCAACTTCCCTTATCATAGAAATCATCAAGTATTTTACGGCTATGCTACCTTTTGCAAATATAGAATTGTGGATTCAGGACCTGTTTGGATGCCTGATTCGCAAAGCATAGCGGGAATTTACATCGATTTCAAATACAAGGGAGACACCATCCGAAATTACAATATCCATCTGGCATCCAATTATCTGGAACCTATTGATTATGAGACCGGTAGACAGATTCTCGAGAATGATATCCAGGATTCACAGATTAACAAAAGGGCGATGAATCTTTTTAACAAGATGCGGGTTGCTGCTTTGAAAAGAGAAGAACAAACTATCGTTCTGGCTAAACATATTCAAGCTTCACCTCATAAAGTGATTGTATGCGGTGATTTAAATGATCCACCGGCATCTTACTCCTATCACAAGATCAGTCATAAGCTCAAAGACTCTTTCCGTGAAAGTGGAAAAGGAAGTGGCAAAACCTTTCATCATGCCAGTTATCCGGATTTCAGAATCGATAACATATTTCACTCCAAAGAGTTAAAATCTTTCGGACACACCGTATCCACAGAGATTGAAATTTCAGACCACTACCCTATTTTCTGCTATATTTCGCTATGCAAATAGTTTAGTCAAGCCATTTAACCAGGTGAAAATCAAAGTCATGCGGCAATAGAGGATGATTGGGTTGTAATCTCAATGCCACTTTCCAACTTCCTGAGTAAGAGGCTGTTATTTTTGTCTTATAGGTGTGTACTCCATCTTCGGAATGATCATAAGCCAATTCATACTTTGCAAACAGTTGATTGGTATTTTCAAGCGTAGATAAAATACATAACTCTATTTTGACATCTTGAGGTTGCAGTATACCCAAACGAAGCTGAACACTGATTTGCGCATCTTCTCCAATGTAATATAGAAAATCATTTGGATTATCAAACTCCTGGTTCACAAACTCAATATTGTCCCATTCTGTAATCACTCTCTCTTTCCAACTGATGAGTTGATTGAGCTTTTCTGCATGATTAGCACGTAACGCTTTGGTTCTTTCCTCCAGTTTGTTATAAAACTTCAAGTAGTAATCCTCTAATTGACGTTTCATCGTATAGTGAGGCGCAATTTGGAAGAAGTTCTCCTTCATCATTTTCACCCAACATTCAGAAACTCCCTGATTGTTACGTGAGTAGAAAGTAGGTATAATCTGATCCTGGAAGATAGAATAGAGCACATGGGCATCCAACTCATCCTGAAGATGGTTGTTTTCGTATGTGATTTTTTCTTCAATAGCCCAACCTGCTCCCTCTTTGTAACCTTCCGCCCACCAGCCATCCATAACACTAAAATTCAACACTCCGTTCATCACGGCTTTTTCTCCACTGGTACCGGAAGCCTCTAGCGGTCTTGTCGGATTATTTAACCACACATCACAACCGGAAACTAACTTTTTCGCCAGAATCATATCATAATTCTCTAAAAAGATAATTTTTCCAATAAACTCCTCTTTTCTGGAAAACTCAATAATTCTCTTGATTAAATCTTGACCTGCTTTGTCGTGTGGGTGCGCTTTCCCGGCAAAGATAAAGCGAATAGGAAATTCAGGATGATTCACCAATTGAGCCAATCTTTGTTCATTCATCATAAGCAAGTGTGCTCTTTTGTAGGTAGCAAATCGTCTTGCAAATCCGACGGTTAACGTCTTATCATCCAGCGATGTAACTGTTTTATGAATCAAGGATGGCGACTCATTTCTATTGATCATCTGTTTTGTTAAGAGTTCTTTTACGTTGTCCATCAACTCTTTACGCAATTCTTCTTTTAATCCCCAGATCTTTTCATCATCTGCTTTATAGATTGGTTTCCAGAGTTCGGGATTGGCACGATTTTCTGCAAACTCTTTTCCAAATAGCTGATTATGATAATGTTGCCATTTTTTATGTGTCCAGGTCGGATAATGGACTCCGTTAGTCACATAGCCGATATGCAATTCATTGGGATAATGTCCTTCGTAGAGATTGGCAAACATTTCACGAGATACGCGACCATGGATTCGGCTCACACCGTTAATTTCCTGTGCCAACTTACAAGCCAATATACTCATTGAGAACTTCTCGTTTTGATCCTCAACATGAACTCTTCCGAGTCCCATAAAGGCTTCCCAGGAAATATTCAAATACTGAGGATAATTGGACAGATAAACACGAATCATATCCTCTGAAAACTTATCATGACCTGCGGGAACGGGCGTATGCGTAGTAAATAAGGTCGAGGCTCTGACTAACTCCAAAGCTTGTTTAAAAGTGCGATAATTGTACTTCATCTCAGCAGAGAGACGCTCAATACCCAAAAATGCGGCATGTCCTTCATTCATGTGATACAATACCGGATCTTCGCCAATTTCACGTAAGAAACGAACACCACCAATCCCCAAAAGAATCTCCTGTTTCAAGCGAATTTCCAAATTTCCACCATACAAACTGGAAGTGATCGCTCTATCTTCAGGGATATTGTCATTGAAGTCCGTATCCATTAAATAGAGTGGTACCCTACCCACCATAGCTTTCCAAATTCTTACATAGAGAGTTCTGCCCGGCAAGGGAATATTGAGCATCTTCCAGGATTCATCCTCATTTCTGAATGGAGTAATAGGCAGTTTAGAATAGCTTTGAGGAGGATAAAGGTTGATCTGATCTCCTTGATGACCAATCTGTTGTGTAAAATAACCGTAGCGGTACAGCAATCCCACACCAATCATATCGACATGAGAATCACTCGCTTCTTTCAGATAATCACCTGCCAACATTCCCAATCCTCCGGAAAAGATTTTCAACTCGTTACTGATTCCAAACTCCATGCTAAAAAAGGCAATTTTACCCTCTTTGCGTGTTCTTGGAGTATGAATATAATCTTGAAAACAGCGATATACTCTTTGTACTTTTTCTAAATAAGCTTTATTTTGGTCAAATTGCTGAATTCTTTCGTAGGACAATCTTTGCAATGCACTGATTGGATTCTCACCACAATCATCCCATAACTCTTTTCCTGCAATCTCTTCAAACAGTTCTCTGGACTCGATATTCCAACTCCACCACAAATTTTGTGAAATCTCTTCAAGCGGTTTCAGATTAGGAGTTAATTTGGATTTGACTGTAATGTGAGTCCATGAAGGCTCATGGGGTTGGCTTATTTCTGTAAATAAGTTGATTTGTGAGACTTTTTTGTAGTATAACTCATATCTGGAGGTAGTCGCTTGAATCGCTTTATCATAAGCTTCTAAATAGTTATCGTACAACTCTTTCCACAATGCTTTTTGTGCAATCTGTTGCACTTCTTTTTTCAAATAGCTTTGAACCTTAGGTGTATGGGAGCTATATTCCAATAATGTATTAGCGATTGCGTTAACCACTTCAGTATCGTTGGTATCAGTTCGTTCAACAACAGTAACTCCTTGATGCTGAGTAAAATTCTCCTTAATCCATCTTCCAAAACCTGCCAAAGTAGTGGTTACGGTTGGAATTCCAAACGCGATACTCTCCAACGGAGTGTAACCCCATGGTTCGTAGTATGATGGAAAAACAGAGAGATCAAACCCGATTAAAAAGTCGTAATAATTGAGGTTAAAGATCTGATCCTGACCATCTAAGTAAACCGGTACAAACAGTACTTTAACCTTTGAATCTGCACTGTTGAACAACTCATTTTTCTTCAAGTGGTTCACAATAGGATCATTGTTTAAATTGGCTAAGTAGTGGGTAGTATATTCAGAAACATGAAGCACCGATTCTGACAACTGTTTTCCTTCCAACAACTCTAATTTTGGAGCGCGACAGCCTGCCGGCACGGCAATACAAGCCACTACTTCTCTTTTCGGATTAGCTTGTTGAAGTTGAGCCACAGCATCAATAAAAAGGTCAATTCCCTTGTTTTTAAACTCATATCTACCGCTATTGATCACCAATAGGGCATCCTCACTGATCTCTTGTTGAGTCAATGCAGAAACAATTTGTAATATTTTTGCTCTTGCAGCAGCTCTTTTTTGAGTGTACTCTTCTCCTTCAGGTACAAAACTGTTATCGAAACCGTTAATAGTAACAACATCTACAGGTTTATCAAAGAAATGACGGCACTCTACATTGGTAATCTCACTTACTGTTGTAAATACGTCTGATTCTGTTGCAGAGAGGTACTCTAGAGAGAATTTCGACTGAATGTTGAAGTTACGGGCCATATCTATCGGACTGTACTGCTCAATATTATCGTACAAAGGCAACAAGTTTCCTGCTATAGAACGCCCTAGCGCTGTAGCGTGGGTAGTAAAAATGGTTCCGATTTGCGGAGTTTGTTTTTTGAGATACAAAATTCCGGTTCCGGTCATCCACTCGTGGAAATGAGCCAAAATGTGATCTTGAGCATTACAGTAGTAGTTGTAAAAACTTTCGATCACCTTCCCGGCACCATACCCAAACAGAGCCGGTTCAATATAATCCCACTGTCCTGATATAGAGTCTAACTTAAAATCTAACCAAAAAGAGGTAAATATATCATCTTTTTTAGAGAAGTAAGGTGTAAAGTCAACCAAGAACACAACGGGATTCCCGGGAACATTCCAGCGACCAATACGAATCTTGAGTCCCTCTTTGATTGCCTCCTCTTTCCAACGTTTAAAAAGATTAAGATCCTCCACAAAATCAGGATTATTTTCCCTTGGCAAATCGGGACCTATACAAATATATTGATCATGAAAATGTTCAACGGCAGTACTTACTTTTGTTGACAAAACGGTGTAAATTCCACCTACTTTATTACAAACTTCCCAGCTGGTTTCAAATAGATAGTTCGGTTTATTTTTCATAGAGTTTTTTTCTTTATTGAGTTCTACATTTTTTATCGCGCTGCGAAAATATAGTAAATTTTTGATAAAATTGCCAAAATTTTTCAGCAATCACCTCTTTTGAGAAATGATTTATTGCATATTCTCTTATATTTTCCGCATTATATGTGTCAAAATTGTCCATAAACTGCTCTAAAGCAGCAATTAAGAGTTCTGTTTGATGTGGTGCGATAATAACACCCCGATCGGAAGAAATAATTTCAGGAATACCACCTACGTTACTACTCAACACCGGTTTGCCACAAGAGAACGCCTCACTAATCACACAGGGCTGATTTTCATAGTTGGAATAGAGAATTAAAAAGTGGTGTTGTGCCAATAATTCTGCTACCTCTTCAGAGGATTTACTGCCTAAAAAATAGACTGTATCACTAAGCTGATGGTCGACAACCCATTGCTCATATTGAGGTTTAACAAATTCACTGACTACATTGAGTACAAAGTCATTACGTTTTTTTCTTACTTCTGAAACAGCCTCTAAAATTCCTTGAAAATTCTTAGCATCCTCATCTAAAGTGGATATATGAATGAGTTTAATTGGGGGGAAGGAAACGGGTTGGGGTTGAAACAAGTGATGATCCACAACATTGTAAATTACCGCACTTTGAGAAACCGGAAAACGCTGACGGATCTCATTCAACAAATATTCAGAAACAGTGGTAACTCCGTCCACATGAGCCCATATTTTTTTGAGCTCTTTTTTAACCTTCGGAGGCGACGAAGGATAATTCCGCTCATGATATACGCTCCAATGCTCTGTGAGCAATAACGGAACTTTCCACCTTTTCTTGTACTGTACTGCCACACTCCCTCTCGGAAATGCGACATGAAGATGTATGAGAGAGGGGATGCCGAACTGCTGCTCGATGAATTGCCCCCCCCTAATATAATAATATCCAAATAAAAATTTATTCAATAAACGTCCCAATAAAGTGCGTCTCCTTTTCACATAGTAAGTACAAAGAGTATTATTAGGAGAAAGCTCTTCTACCGTTAGGGGAACGGTTCGTTGATTGATTTCCACCACTTTTAGGGTTACAGAAGGCGTTTTTAGAGCAATAGCTTCAATATGGCGTTCGATAAAGTTGCCATGAAAGGGCTTAGTATCATCAGTATACCATGAAGGAATATGCAATACAAACATCGTTAGCGTTTTCTTTTTAAGTTCAGAATTTGTTTGATTTCCGTAGCAAAGATAGTGAAATCTTCCCGTTTAATCATAAAAACAGAACGTAAGGCTCTATTCCGTTGATAAAATATGATTAGAGAAAAGATTAAGCTGCTTAGGTAAGAGACCGAAGTAACCACTCCGGCGGTTAAAATAGCATGCAATGTTCCGTAATGAGCCATGAGCGGGATAAAAAAAAATCCACCTAGTAGAGTAACACAAAGTCCTATCAATGAAGAGATTGCATTGATACGATAGAGTCCTTGTGCAGCAAAATAATGAGATATAATCGTTAAAAATGAGATGGATAAGATTCCGGGTGCCAAAACAAGGATCACCTTCTTGACTTCTCCAAAATCGGGACCAAAAATGGCTACAAAGAGCGAGGAGGGTAAAATGAGCAGTATACAGAGTGCAAAAAAGGTGAATAAAGTAGATATTTTAGCCAAAATAGAGGTGATTTTTTGAGCATATTGGTTATCGTTGGTGTTGGAGAGACGAGCATATTGCACTAAAGATAAACTTTTGGGAAGCACCCAGATCGCCTCAGAGATTTTGGTTCCCATATCGTAAACTCCTAACGGTTTTCTCCCCACATAAAACTCTATCAAATAATAACTTAAGCGATAATTAAACAATTGAGTCAAGTTTGCAATTTGAACCCAAAAACCCAGTTGAGCCATCTCTTTTAGTTGCTCCCAAAAAGTTAACGAAGGTTGCCTTTCAGTATCAATTGATTGATTTACAGTTATTTGAGTTGGTTGACGAAGGAGACGTAAAACAAGACGGAAAGAGATTAAAAAAAGTACAAGATAAGAGAAAAAATAGGCATCAATGTAGATATCTATTGAGAGAGCATAGTGCCGGTAACGATAAAAGAAGAGCAAAACGCCCATCATAGCAATTAAAATCAGCGATTGCATCACTTGAAAAACATTCAGTGCTTTGATCTTCTCGTAAGCTTGCAAAACAGACAGATTAATAGTAAAAAAGGTAACAGAGAGTGCCATAAAGAACAACAAAACAGTGTACCCTTCAGGGATCATTCCGGCGAGATGTAAAATAGTGACACCCAATAAATTAGCCAGTAGTGCCCAATAGAAACTCAGTTTCAATAACAGTTTAGGATCTCTTCGTGGTATTAAATAAACCAACGTTGTTCCGCCAATAAAGGTTGCAATGAGCTGAATGATAGTAACATTCAATATAATCAAACTGATTGACCCCACCCCTTCTGCTCCAAACTGGTTGGAATTGAAAATCATGACAAAAAGCATCACCAGGATGGTCAAGATTCGGGAGAAAAACGTGGAAACAATATTGCTGAACATTAATTAGATTTCGGATTGCGGATTATTTGAACAAATTGTTTATAATTAATTCAGTTTGCAAAGGTATAATTTTATTTCCGATTTTTGGAAAATCTATTTCCATATCGTAGAGACGTTGGCCGTTTGTAGAGAATTGATTAGGTTGCGCGTTCAAAAAAGTTATATATTTGCAGAAATTAAAAAACATAATCCAATGAAGAAAATTTCTTTTCCGGTTCTTGACAAATACAAATATTGGTTCTTTGTAGTGGGAAGTCTGGTTTTAGCTCTTATTTGTAATCTTTTGGTATTCCTGATATTGGATGATCCGTGGTCTGTCAGGACCTTTTTATTTAAGACTTTTTTCATGTGGGGCTTTTTCTATCCAGTGACGTTTATTGCTTACGAGCAAGCAAAAAAGCAGCACGAGGAAGAGAAATGATTTCGGAAGTAAATTTAGAAATTAGAATTCAGAATTTAGAATTGATTCATCGTAATTCGTAATTCGTAATTTGTGTAATTCCCTAAAAGGTGTAATATTCCAGAGTGGGGTAAAGAAATATCGAAAAAGCGAAATATGATCTGCCCCCCATTTATTTAAAATTCCAAATAAGAAACAAGAAATAAAAAATTGGAAATAATTGAATTTCAGCAAGTTATATCCTGAAATCATAATCCTAGTCAAAATCCGAAATCCGAAATCCGAAATCGCTATTGTTTTACCAATTTCTCAATCCGATGGTATCTGTCCATTTTGAGTTTGGCGAAATAGATGCCGGTTTTCAAATGGTTGAGATCCAGGCTATATTCGGGTGAGTGGATCTGGGTATAGAGCCCAACCCGTTTGCCGGAAAGATCAAAAAGTTCGATTTCACGGATTGGATCCCCCCCTTGATTTTTAATATAAAAAATAGCATCGGAAGGATTAGGATAAATTGTAACGGAAGAAAATTCGTACGTATCTATCCCTATTTCATCCTCGTTGGGAGCCCGCAGACTGTAGAAAATAGTGTCCACGATGGGAATGGCGTTAGGACAAGTCTCCACTTTTACGACCATTTTCAGTACTTTGACTTCACCCTCATCGAATTGAGCATCATCTTTTACTTTCACCAACATTTTGGTAATCGGTTGACCCAACCCCAATTGAAATGCAGTTACTACAGTATCGGATTTTACAAGTGTATCCCCTATCGCATCCAAATAGTAGATTTCAAAATCCACATCAAACTCGGCAGTAGTTTCAGTCATATCCGGGAAAGCCAAAATCGTGTACTCGCGGGTGGAATCGGGAGGTATAATCATGCAATATACCGTATCGCTGTTATATCCGGGAATCAAATAAGGATTGCTTGGAACCGTAGGTGCACGGAAGGTTTTAAACTCCGAAGGAGTGATAAAACTACCTTGTTTCAAAAACACGCCTGAATCGTAGGCATTATCGGTTACATTAGCAATAGCCAACTTCATGTGATAGGTTTCACAGGGTAGAATTCTTGATTTAGCCAGCAATCCCATCGGAATACCAAATGGAGAGTGCGGACTGGAAGCAGGAATTCTGGTAAATCCGTCAAACTGCATGCCGGTGCTACCGCTGGCCACCGACTGATAAAAGCTGGAGTATGCGAGCGACTGATTTGGACCGGAACAACCACTGGCACTTCCCGAACTGCCCGGAACTCCGGGATTCAATGAGTTGATTGCCACAGGAAGCGTTGTTCCTGGAATTAATGCGATATTCCACGTGGAGGTAACCCCTGTAACAGGGTGAGTTCCTGTCAAAAAGAAGGCAAATATATCATTAAAACTAGAGCACACATACTCAGGATACTCTTCAGAAGCAAATATATACTCAAATTGTACATACCCCGATATCGACATAAAATCAAACTCCAATTTGGAGAGTCCCGTTAAATTCCCACTGGTCAGTGCTTGTAAATTCGCATCAGTAGTACCATCATTATTGGGAGAGGAGGCACTACCTGAATCATTGGGACCCGGCGCCACGGAGATATTCCCCGTAGTCATGATGATACCTCTGTACATCGGGAAGTCCGGAAAGTTGAAACCGTTGGTAAAAATCCCGATTTTAGATGCGGTTGTCGTTGGTAATGCGGCTGTAGAATTATTAAACTTCCCGTTGGAGATATAAACTCCGGATACTTCGGGAGGTAATACCAAAGTCGAGTTAACTAACTGCAAGGGTGTCATCCCTTGAGGTGACTCTACCGCAATTTGAGCCTTCAATGCTGTAAAACTCAAACTAATCAATAGAAAAAAGGATAAAAATTTCAATTTCATAATACAATCCTTTAAGGTAATTACTGATTGGATAGGAACAATATCCAATCTGCAAATTTATATAAATATTTCGATAAACGACAGATTTTGAGAGAAAAAAAACAACCGTTTAAAAAATTCGGATTTCGGATTTCGGATTTCGGAATTTTAGCATAGAGTAATTTTATAATTTAACCCATTGATATTTAATTATTTACATTATTTGGAAATAAAAATAATTGGGGGGCAGACTAGGCTTCCCTTTTACCCTAATCTATCACCCCACTCTAGAATATTATACCTTTTTGGACATGTGTGATCAATTACGAATTACGAGGTTAAATTTAGAATTTAGAAATTAGAATTTAGAATTATTTGACTATCAGCGAATTACATTCTAAATTTAAAATATTTCGACTTTCGACTTCCGACTTTCGACTTCATTCCGCCTTCCGCCCTCCGCCTTCCGCCTTCTCGTAATTCGTAATTCGTAATTGATTTTTTGTATATTTGCAGAATGAATTCTTAATCTGTAGCCATTGAGTAGGAAAAGATATCAAATTCTTGAAATTGTTGCGATCCTGGTGTTTTTGGGATTTTCTATTTATGGATTTTATGATGGTTACAGGAGAACGGTTGCCATTCCGGAATTAAAGCAGCTTACTTACATCACCGATTTTGTTAAAAGAGTGAGAATTATGGAAGATAGGACGGAGATTGTATTAGCTGATACGCCTTCTGATACACTCTTTTTGCAATATTTTGCAGATGATGCCAGGAAATTATTTAGGAATCACATCACTTCTTTTAAAAAGACAGATCTGTTAACTGTAGGGGTCGTTCAAGATAGAAAAGTTGGGAATAGACTGGAAATCATCACTTTACAAATCAATGAACAAGTGATTATCTCCTATCAGGATTATTGCAAGTTGAAGAAAAGAGAGATTCGATATGGTCCTCTTTTTGCCGGAGTAGTTTTTTTAGGATTTGCAGTGATCACTACATTCCTGATTAGTATTTCCCCGAAGATGAGTCCAAATCGGTTGAGAAAAGGAGCAAAAAATAGTGGTGAAGAAATAAGTTGCTGATTTGCAGAGTTCACAATAAAATTGTAGCAATGGATAGAAAAATGTATCGACTTCTTGGATTTGTAGCGCTTCTGATCTTTTTAGGATTGGCTCTTTGGGGATTATATGAAGCTCGCAAAGAGTTAGATAAAATCACAAAAAAGGAGCAACTCGTTTACGTTACGGATACAGCCGAAAGAGTTAGAATATTGAGAGAAGAAGGTACAGAGATTTACTTGTCCAATACTCCCTGGAACGTGTACTATCTGGAGTATAATGTGGATGAAGCGATGGAAATATTTACTGACTACCTGCTTACTCCGGAAAGAACAGCCCGATTTACTATTGGATTTGTTAAGGGAAAAGAAAAAAGTGGCAGATATGAGATTGTCACATTACAAATCAATCTGACAGAGGTTATTACGTATCAGGATTATTATGATCGAAAAAGTAGTGCGATTCAAAGTGGACCTCTTTTCTGGGGAAGGCTTTTTTCAGTATTGAGTATCATCCTTTTAATCTGGTTAATTCTGGAACCCGGTATAGAGAAAGCTAAAGTGCGGACAAAAGAAAGAATAAGGGAAAAGTTGATCACCAATCTGAACGCAAAAGAAGTGAATCACGATACTTTTACGCTTTTTTATAATCAGTATTTACTTTTAATCAAGTATAAAACGGGATATTTCGGTGCTGACGATTATATCAGAGCCTACATTTTCTACAACACCACCGACTTGCCAATTGCCGAACTGGCGGAAGCAGATTACAAAACACTGGAAGACAAATGCTTAGATTATATTATCTATCTCCCCTCTTCCAGAGTCCCCACTGAAAGATTTTTCCGAAGAATCGACCGCAAGATAGCAAAATTGAGTTTCAGCTAACAAAAACAACACACCAAAACCCCGGATTTAGAAGTTGAGGTGATTCATTTCATTATTGACCTTAAGAGATGGTAGAGAGAATATTATAGCATGGCAAATAGAAGGGGAAAAAGGGGGTTGAAGTTTAATAAGTTGTGTTTGTTTGTGTTGGGAAATGTTGTACATTTGCGGGGTAATATAGTTGTTGTAGAAAACACTACGAAAAAAACAAATCTTTAAAAAAATAAATCTAAAATACTTATTACAAAAATATGAAAAACTCGAAAGACACATTTAGGAAATTTGTTGGCTATCTGAATAACAGCGAACAAGATGGAGGCTATTGGCTACCTAATATTCAAAGACCTTTTGTTTGGAAGGAAGATCAAATAGAACGTTTATTTGATAGTATTTTAAGAGAGTATCCAATTGGAACACTGCTTATCTGGAAAACTAAAAGTAAAATAAGAAGACGAAAATTTATTGACAATTATAAGCCTAATATAAAACTTACAGACTTTTATATTCCAGAAGACGATAAACAAAAAATGTTAGTTTTAGATGGTCAACAACGATTACAATCATTGATAATTGGACTTGTTGGCAGCTATGATAAGAGAGAATTATGTATAAATGTGTTAAGTGGTGATCTTGTGGCTCCAGAAGATGTTAAATACAAATTTAAGTTTATTCATAATGATAGCATTCAACCACCTTGGTTTAAATTAAAAGATATAGTGTTTAACAATAGGGAATATGATGAAATCACTGAAGACATTAAGAGTAAATTTAATAATGAATTATCAAGTGAAGATAAGAAGAAAATCACAAAAATAATCGCTAAAATTGTCAGAATATTCTGTTCAGAGGAAAATCTAGTGTATCAAATTGTCGATAGTGTTGACAGTCCAGAATTATATACAGAGGATGACATTGTTGAAATCTTTATTCGAGCAAATTCGGGTGGTACGCCACTTGGTAAGTCTGATTTGCTATTTTCATTGTTGACTTCGTCTTGGGACGAAGCAGATGAAAAAATGGAAGACTTATTAGAAGAATTAAATAAAACAGGTTATAACTTTACTAGAGATTTTATTTTAAAAACTTGTTTATCTTTGATTGGAAAAGGTGCTGCTTATAATGTTGCGAAATTTCGAGATCCAACAACCAGGGAAAAAATAATTCAAAATTGGCAAAATATCAGCGATGCTATTAAAGATGTTAAAGATTATGTCTACGGTAAAACCTTTATTAAAACCGATGAAACTTTACCATCTTATCTTACTTTAATTCCTTTAATTTACTTCAGATATCATTTTGAAGAGCAATGGAAGAGTCCTATTGATATCTCGTCGTATTTATTAAGAACTTTATTAGCTAGGGCTTTTAGTGGAAGTCCCGATACTCTTATTGATAAATGTAATAGAAAAATACAAGAATCAAAAACCTTTAATGTACAGGAAATATTAGGTTTAATAAATGCTGAAGGACGAAATCTTGAGATATCTAAAGAAATGCTATTTGCTACATATTATGGTTCGAAGGAGATTCATCTTCTTTTCAATCTCTGGTACAATTTTAACTATCAGCCATCTTATATAAATAATAAACCACAAATAGATCATATATTTCCACAAAGCAGGTTAAAAGAAATTAAAGTTAAAAATCCTAATACGGGCAGAATGGATATATTGAAATACAAGTGGTGGGATAGAGACCAAATAGCAAATTGTATGCTCCTAACTGCTTCCGAAAATGGGGCTGGTGGAAAATCTGATACTTTACCTGAAGATTGGTTTGAAACAAAACCTGATGATTACCTTGAACTTCATTTAATACCAAAAAATAAAGAATTGTGGAAGTTAGAAAACTTTGAGAACTTTATTGAAGCTAGAAAAGATTTAATTGAAAAAAAATTTGAAGATATAATTATTAGAACAATTATTAATTGAGAATAACAATAAATATCTTTAACAAATGAGTATGTCCTATGTAGAGAAATCGTTAATATCAAAGCTATTTTTCCACTCTAACATTCTCTTTCTTTATAAAAACAATACAAGACCTCCCTCACTTGAAACAAAATAAGCTAATCTATAAAACCACCTTTAGCATTATCGTTTTATACCTTTATGATGAAGAATAGATGAAATGATAAATGTATTATATGATTCAAAGTAAGGTTGATGTAAAATATTTACAGAGTAGAGATAAATTTGGGTTGTATTTCATTTAAAAAAGTACAACAAATACCAATGCATAAATAATAAACAATTAAGCATGAATACTGTAATATCATTCGTAGTACAACAAATCGCTGCTTTTGGATTTATAAAAGGATTAGATAAAATATTTTCCAATAAAGAGGATTTTAGTCAACGACTCTACAAAGTAATAAATAAGACAATTGAAGAATATCAACAAAAGTACCCTATTCCCTATAAGAGCGAAAAATTTGCATTCTACAATTCAGAAACATTAATCGAGGAACTTTTAAAATATAGACTCTTCTCTATATCTGGTTATTCGCTTGACTTTAATAAGATACAAAGCGCAATAGAGAGTAATCCCAATATTATAAAACCAACGGATCAGGAATTAGAATGTTTCTTTCAGCTTTTTGACAAATATGCGAGAAAAGACGAGAAACTTAAAACGCTGGAAATAGAAAAATTTCATAAAGAAACAATTTTTGAAATTTACGAAAAAGTAAAATCAATTTACAATCTTCTTGATAATCAATTAATTAAGATTATTCCACTTTTAGAAGAAGAGTATAGGGAAGAAATAAAAATTTGTTTTGAAGAGATTAAAGAACTAAAAGTAAATACAGCATTAAAACATCTAACAAACATAGAGGAAAGAGTTAATAAAAATGTAAAACACATTTCAAAAAAAGCACAATTACAAGCAAATTTAAAATTTCTCGAGGGAGTTTGTTATAAATATCTCGGTTTGTATAATGAAGCATATGAACATTTCATCTATGCTTTCAAACAAACACCTGAAGACCCCGAATACACTGAAAAGGCATGTATATCTTATTACTTTCTTAAGAATCCTAAATACAAAGAGTTAAAGCAAATAATTGAAAAAGATGATGAGTTTAATGCAGTTTGTTGGGCAATTGACACAATTGAATCTGACAATTTAATTGAATTTATAAATAAAAAAGTCCATAAAAACGTTTTAGTAAAACATTATTATCAGAGGTTAATTTTCAATATTAATCTTAGTAAAAATCGAGTTGATAGCTTAAAACTAATTGAAGCACTGAGTATTACAAATTTAGAATTAAATTTACCTACATCTATTAACTATGACAATTTAGATCATTGGATATATATTTTAAATAAACTATCAATACCATTTTTTACAAATACAGAAGTTCCCATTATGGGATTTTTAATTAAGAATGAAACAACAATTCGAATACTAAAATTATTAGAACTTCTAACAGAAGCAATTAAGAATAGTGAATTAGATGCTTGGTACAATATAATTGTATTTAATTATTATTGGCTTCAGAGTGAGATTGATTTTCAACCCGATACTATTATCAATTTGAAAAATGCATATAAATCTTTGAAAAACAAAGATCCACATAGAACAATGTTATTAGCAAACTCTATTCAAAAACATGAGAGTTCAATAGAAGCGCTTAAATTAATCAATGAATATAAAGGCACACTTAATGAAAACCTAGTATTATTAAAAAATTTTTGTCAACTTAGCAATTCGCAAAATACAAAATCAGTTCTTGAATATTTTGAATACATAAAATACATTAACGATCGTAATATTCAGAATATATGTAGCTTTTTAATACCCATTATAAAGTCACATATCGTAGAAAAGGAAAAACTAATTGAGCTTTTAAACAACAAACAATACTCAAAGCAACCCTATCAGGATTTAGTACTACTTTTAACGGAAACCCTATATCTCAAAAATAAGCCATTAGAAATTAGTAAAATCGACAATTTAAAAGATATTCTTGAACAAGAAGAAAAACTTCTATATTTTATATCCTTACTCTATTTTGAAAACAAATACTACGATGAATGTATTGAATTTCAAAAAGGCTACGTTGATAAACTCAAAGAATCTCGCGACTTATTTCTTTATATAAAAGCACTCAATTCTGGAAAAAGAGGAAATCAGTCAGAACTTTTAATGCTATTAAAAAACTGGCGTCATTCCTTTTCTTTTAATGACTCTCTTCTAAGAATTGAATTAGAGCTACAACTAATTCTAAAACGTTGGGATGAAATAAAAGAGATCACTGAATATGGATTAACAAAATTACCAAAAGATGAGACATTTTTTACTTTATACATCACTTCGCTTTCAAAGACTAGTGATAATATTAAAATAGAAGCAGAGATTAAAAAAATTAAAACTTTTTCATTTAATAGTACTGAGAATGCTATAAAAATAGCTCATATCTTAGTTAAAGAGAATTATCTTGAAGAAGGATTAGAATTATTGTACAAAAAAGCTACTAATAAACAAGATAGTATTGCAAGAATTAATTATTTTTCGCTAACTATAAATCTACCTCAAAAATACTTTAAAAATTATGACACTGTTATTGATGATTGCTATGTGAAATTTGAAATAAATGGAGAGATTCAAACAATGCACATTTGTCGTAATACAGCATCATTGCCAATAATAAAAAAATCAAAAGGGAAAAAAGTACAAGACATTTTTAATTTAAAAAACCAACTAACTGGAAAATTTAAGAATGTTAAAATTCTAAAGATTATGAATAAATATCTTGCTTTGATTGATGATATAATGACTGAAGCGAATAGCTCTTTTTCAAACTTACCTATTGAGTCCATTTCATATGAAACTTCAGATAAAGACAGTTTTGAAAAATCGCTTGTTGAACACTTTAGTACTGCTGAGGAAGAAAGAAAAAAACACATTAAAAAAAGGCTATATGATTATCGTAATTATAAAATCCCTTTTTCAGAACTCATTCACGCTAATTTTAATGGCTCATACATCGATGCCTTTTACTATCTTACTTCATCAAAAAGTGATGGGTATATTGTTAAACCTATAGCATTCCAAAATAAATCAATAGTATTTGAAAACAAAGAGTTAATTATTGATTTTAGCAGTGGGTTGTTATTTTTTGAACTGTCTAAGAAATTAAATCTTGGATTTGATAAATTTATTGTATCTGGAAATATTTATCCTCTTATAGATAATCTTATAAACGAGACTGAAAACCAACGTAAATCTAAAATGGCTATATCAATAAATAATAATAAAATCATACCCTATTTCTATTCAGAAGACTTTCACGACAAACGTATTGACTTTTTAATTGATATTAAAAAATGGTTTAATGACAATTCAAAATCAGTAATTCCTGAAGAGAAAATAGGACTAATAAGAGACTTGTACAATGATGGTCAAATGACAAGTTTTTTAGATTATATAGTTGATAATGCTGTTCTTTCAGAACGTGCAAATCATGTATTAATTACTGATGATATGACTTATGAGAAAACATTAAAAATAAATAATTGGGCTGGTAGTGAAAAATACTTATTATATTTATTCCCAGAAAAGAAAAATGAGATATTAGAAGCAATGCTCGCTTTCAGATTTATTGGAATAAGTACAGATTCAGATCTATTATATTCTTCATACATTAATTGTAATAAAGAAGGATACAGTCATATTTATTATTATGCCTTACGTAATATAGCCTTATCTGTCAATTTCAATACATCTACAATTTTGTATGCTGTTGATTTTTTGAGAAAACTAGCAATGTCTCCCGCAATCACAACAACGAAATACAAATATGATGCAACTAATTTATTTGTAACATTAATTTCAAATTTCCCAAAACCAGAGTTAAGCATCCTTTTAAAAAATACAATTCAAGAAAAATTTAACTTACTTGGAGAATATTTGGATATAACAATTGAGGCACTTCTAGATGCATTAAGAATACTTTCCTATAAATAACCCCCCTCTCCCTCCATATCCACAATTATTGTATATTCGCGGATGAATTTGATGTGATAGATAAAACCAACCCAAATGACTATTAGACAATACATTGAGAACATTGAAAAAAGGTATAAACTCGGAATTACGACTGAACATAGTTTTAGGGGGGATTTGCAGAGTTTGATAGAAGCTTTGGTGCCGTCTATACAGGCGACTAATGAGCCGAAAAGACAAAATTGTGGGGCATCCGATTATATTGTGACTAAAAATGATATTCCGGTTGGTTTTATTGAAGCAAAAGATATTAGTGTTCCAGATCTGGATAGGACAAAGAAAACGGGAAATAAGCTTTATATATGAGAAAATTGTATACTTGTACCGTAAATTATACACCAATAACAACTAAAAGAACAAACAACTAAAAGAAATAATTATGGAGTTTATATCAGCAAATAATAAAGCTGTATTCTTTGTGGACATTTTAGGTATGTCTGCCTTAACAAATAATCAAATTAATTTGACTGATGAAGATTATAGTCCCTGGTTAGATCAGAATAATATTGAATATTCAGACCAATTTCTAGCTGCTTCTATTCTGGTCGAATTTCGTAATATATTAATGGAATTTGAGAAGAAGTACCCAAGTGTAACTATATCTCAGCTTTCAGATTGTGCGTTTGTGTGGTCTAAAAACATAAGGGAAACAATCATATTCGTATCAAATTTTATGACGACAGCTATAAGACACGGACTGTTATGTCGTGGCGGTTTAACATATGGAGAAATTATTGAAACTTGTCAAAGTCAAAATTTAGGCAGATTTATTGTAGGAAAAGCAGTATCTGATGCTGTTAAACTTGAAAAAATAGCAAAAGGAGCAAGAGTTTTAATCGACGATGAATTTCCACACCATTTATGGGAACAAGATGAAGATTTTGCAAAACGAATTAATCCATTATTTGCACCTTTTACCAACCCGTTGGATTATACAACTTATGACGAGTTTAGATGGTATGTTTCTCCTGATTTAGATGAGAACGTAAAATCCTTAGACTTCTTAAAGCCTGCAGAAAGAATCAAATTAACAAAAGAGCGACTCAAAATTGCAAATATTATTCGATATTCACCAAAATTTAATTGGAATTCAAAATCAAAGGAAGGACTAATCCAAATTAGGTCCTCAATTAGATTTGTTGCTGCAAATGAAATACTTGATATTCTTCATAATTTTGAGTGGATAAGTGAGGGCTCCAACAGGACTGAAGGAAACGTAAATAATACAAACGAATTAATTGACAGTTATCTTGATTACAAACTGATTGAAAGAAATGATGAGATTGAATGGATAGAATACTGAGTAACTACCTAAAAAGTATAAAATTGAAAAATCTGAACTCCCAACCGCATTCTTATCTGTCTAATTTATAGTATCCTACCAATTTCTTCTAAAACAATAACACAACAACATAAAAGAATCCCCACTCCCTCCATATCCACAATTATTGTATATTCGCGGATGAATTTGATGTGATAGATAAAACCAACCCAAATGACTGTTAGACAATATATTGAGAACATAGATAAAAGGTATAAACTCGGGATTACAACTGAACATAGTTTTCGGGGGGATTTGCAGAGTTTGATAGAAGCTTTGGTGCCGAATATACAGGCGACTAATGAGCCAAAAAGACAAAGTTGTGGGGCGCCCGATTATATTTTGACTAAAAATGATATTCCGGTTGGTTTTATTGAAGCAAAAGATATAGGTGATCCGGATCTGGATGGGATAAAGAAAACGGGAAATAAGGAGCAGTTTGATAGATATAAAGCTTCATTAAGCAACTTGATTTTTACCGATTATTTGAACTTTCATCTTTACATAGATGGGGAGTTTGTAACAAAAATAGCTATCGCTGAAGTGACCCCAAAAGGGATCAAACCTTTGACTGACAATTTTGAAAGTTTTGAGAATCTAATTAAAGATTTTTGCTCTTGTATTGGACAAACCATCAAAAGTAGCAAGAAGCTGGCTAAAATGATGGCGGGAAAAGCACGTCTTTTGTCTGATGTGATTGGTAAAGCGTTGACCAGCGATGAGGATAACCGCGAAAATAGCACTTTAAAAGACCAAATGTTGGCTTTTAAAGAGGTTTTAATTCACGATATTACTCCTCAGGAGTTTGCAGATGTTTATGCTCAAACAATCACTTATGGTATGTTTGCTGCTCGTTTGCACGACCCTACTCTGCCCACTTTCAGCAGACAGGAAGCAGCTGAATTGATCCCCAAATCCAATCCGTTTTTACGAAAACTGTTCGGCTACATTGCCGGACCCGATATTGATGACCGTATCAGGTGGATTGTGGATAGTTTGACCGATATTTTCCTGGCTTGTAACGTGGAAGAGATTTTACGAAACTACGGAAAATCAACCAAAATGGAGGATCCGATTATCCACTTTTATGAAACTTTTCTGAGTGAATATGATCCTAAACTGCGGAAATC